>ERZ781275.214-NODE-214-length-73452-cov-4.099255_pt1 | contig 73452 bp, 81 predicted proteins | sample MGYA00375853_ERZ781275 | MGnify/ENA primary metagenome ERZ781275 (study PRJEB29790, sample SAMN03653691) | human gut metagenome | host: Homo sapiens | place: USA: Dallas, Texas | collected 2012-07-23 | study: EMG produced TPA metagenomics assembly of the Gut...
AACACAACCCGCTACGGGGGAGACTTACCCGAAATCTGATTTATTCAACAAAGCCTATTAAAATTAGACATGCTTATGGCTCACATTTCCAGATAGTATTTTGCACCCCACTACCTTTCGGTAAGTTCGGGTTCATATTAGCGCTATGGAGATAAACTGCTTTCGATTTGCCATATTGCTGGCACGCCTTAACAGCAGTGTTATGCAAACTATCCAGCCCGTACCAAGCATCGGACTGAATACTGACCTTTTCACCATCATTATACTGGACTGCTGCGCACCCCGACAGAGCACCTATAATCACAACACCTATAAACAGTCGAATCCTTTTCATTGCGTTCCCCCTACGATTACTGAGGCGGATTATAGGGTATGCAGCAAAACCTTTCGAGTGGAATATGAGAGCCAAAACAGCCCAAGAACAAACAGTCATTGGGTTGAGGGATCTACCGCGCACCCTTCGAATCTCATCTGAGTATCAGCGCCACAACAATGACGACTAATAGCACCAGATCTAGCAGCAGCCCCGCCAGTCGCCAGGCAACAAGTAACGCGATAGTGAACAACACCCAGAAACACAGCCTGCGCAGCATGATTATTTACCGTTGGTGCCGAGCACCCGGCTCAGGTTTTTCAACAGGACAGTCGAGGCCGTTTCCAGCATGTCATCACCCGCATCGGTATTGGCGACCACCAGCGTTTTAGTGCAGGGAACCTTCACCTTCGAATCGCTCAGCCAGCCGGATTCCGTTACTGCTTTTTTCAGCTCATACACGGGTTTCCCGTTCGGCAGCTTGTCGTCAACATGCCAGCCGTTCATATCGATCATCGTCAGGCCGCTGCCTTCCTGGTTAACTGCCTCCAGAAACTTGTTCGACCTGTCCGGCGCTGATACCCAGAGGAAGGCGTCATACTCGCCAGTGGTGACTTTCGCCAGCGAGCGCACGCCGCCTTTGGCGTAGGTCTCGACTTTTGCATAACCCTTTTCCAGCCCCTGCAGGTATTGCCAGGAGGCATACGATCCGCTGGTAGGCTCACCGACTGCGATTTTCACCCCAGCCTTTAAATCCCCTTCACCGCTTACTTTTCCGCCCTTCTTCACCGCGACAAAAACGCATTCATCAGCCAGTTCGCCGATGATGTCCACCTTCTGCGCTTCATTGCTGTGCCGACTGCGCCAGAACTGGAAAGCGTCAGCCTGGGTGAAACCGATTTGGGCGGCTCCGCTGGCCACCTTATCGAGATTGTCCAGCGAGCCTTTGCTGGGGAACACCGTCGAACTGTAGCCATACTCACTCAGTGCGCTGGCGAGGTTCACGCCGTACACCGCGTTATAGGTCAGGCCCTGCTGGCCAGTAGTGATGACGACATCCGCAGCTGCCGCAACATTACTCAGGCACAGCGAAGCGACCGCAACATTACTCAGGCACAGCGAAGCGACCGCAATAGCAGCCATGATGACTTTTTTCATGTGACTTTCCTTTTGAGGTGAGCCTTCGCCCGGAGTGGCCGCCCTGCAGAACAGTCACACGACCATTCCAAAGGCTCACCCCGAAAAGCTCTGCAGGTTTATACGCCGGGCGTGGCGCGGATATGAAAAAGCCCCAGCGAGTGCTGAGGCTGAGTGAACACACAGATAATTATTCTTCGGCAAGATCAGGCTCTATTACCACTCCCGCCAGCCGGTTGTCATCCTCAAGATAAAAAGTGACTCTTCCGGGCTGTATCTCTTGAGTTATCAGATCGCTACGATGAACGAAACGACAAACTCTACCTATGAGTTCATCGACATTTGGCGATACAAATCCTTCATGCGGCCATGGTACAGGACGATTATCACTCATGACACCCTCCAGTTTGCTGTGTGCAGCAAAGTGCTGCCTGATAAGCATAGCCGAAGCGGGAGACGGCGCCTTTTAATTGAACAAGACATTCATAAGCAAAAAACCACCATTTCTGGCAGGTTTTAGATGATTAAGCTGTGTGTCTAAGTGACCACTCTTAACAGATTACAAAGTTTTTTGCGTACGCGTTAGAGATTTCGTATGCTTCTGAGGATAACGAGCTAACAAGCAAGGACAAGGTAATGGCGAGTGTAGACTTTAGCTTTGAAGGGCTTCTGATAGAGAGAATTATCGCACATAGAGTTTTCCCTAAAAGTGCCGATAAAACGTTAACGCCCCCAAAAACCAGCAAATCTTTGATGGTATTTAAACAAGATGCATTGGATGCCTTTCAGGTAAGAATTACCGAGGCTTTGGCAAGTAAATCACATGGAATTGAAATGTCTATTGGTGGAGTTGGTGACGATTGTTTTTTAAACCTTTCAGCTTCAACTTTTTCTAATGATAATAACTACTTTATCAAAGTAACCGAACGGCTTGCCAATAAACTCAGTGAGGCGCAATACAATAGTTCTGCGCCGGGGGGAATATTAGCAGTATTGTCAGGCCGAGTAGGAAATGACTCTCTCCCATTCCTTGCAGTTATAAAAGCTGAAACACAGAACGGTTTCAGAACTATTGAAGATGATGAACAAGTGACAATGGAGTTTATCGCCGAACTACTTCTGACGCCAGCTCAACGTTTTTATAAGATTGGATTTATAGTCCAAACCGTTTCCCTTCCTCCTGATAGTGACGGTAATTATAATAGTTCACATTATCGTGCATTCTTGTTTGACCATTTAATGACATCAACTGAAACAAAAAATGCGGCCGGGTATTTCTATTCTCGGTTTCTGGATATGGATATAAGTAAATCTTCAAAAAAATTAACTCAAGATTTTTTCGAGAGCACTAGGGACTTCATTAATACAGCACAGATAGAGGAAGGTGATAAGCTTGCACTACATGAGGCCTTAAGGAGTGAGATGCGTTCTAGAAAAACCACATTAAGTACTGCGGATTTCGCAGAAACCAACCTTCCCGAAGAAATGCAGGGTGGGTATCTTGAATTTATGAAGAATAAAAAATTCCCTGCCGCTGCAGTAACTAAGGACAATGGTTATATTGAATCCAAGCTTAAGATAAGAAGCAAACTCGTATTCTCTAATGATGTATGGGTTTCCGTTCCGCCAGATCAATTAAAAAATCTTGTAGAAATTATGCCATCGGATGATAATGAATCAACAATGTTGAAAATAAAAGGGCGACTTAAAAGTCAACAATAATGGATATCAATGAGTTCCGCGAGTTTTTACAGACACACCAAGATGCTTACGCCGCTTGGGGACGATTTGTGTCTGAAGAAATTTGCAGTACTCTTCGTAGCTCCCTAGGGGATGATAAGGCAAAAATCTTTTTAAAGATCCACTCAGAACCAAGGTTAAAAACTATCGCCTCAGCATTAGGAAAGGTCAGCCGTAAAGGATATGACAATCCAGTCGTACAAATGACTGATTTGATTGGTGTTCGCTTTGTGGTCTTACTCTCTGTTGAAATCAGAACTATCAGTGACATAATTGAAAAGTGCGATAAATGGAATGCCACTGTTTCTAAAGACTATTTATCAGAAATTGATGTTAACCCCAAAATTTTTGACTATCAATCTCGGCATTACGAAGTAAGACCAACAGCTCAATTTGATTACTGTGGTCAAAATATAACACCTGAAATGTGCTGCGAAGTTCAAGTTAGAACCTTGCTTCAGCACGCTTATGCTGAATTAGTTCATGACAGTATCTACAAGCCTTCCGGTGATGTACCCAAATCAGCCGAAAGACAAATAGCCCGTAGTATGGCCTTAATGGAGACAACGGATGATCTTTTTTGTAAAACAATGGAGATCTTGGCCGATAATAGCAAGGAAAGAAATGAGTTTTTAGATTTCCTTTCAGATTATTATTCAGAAAAAATTGGAAAACAATACGTTGATGAGGATATACATGTTAACTTCTCTGTCATTGACACATTTAAAGAATACATTGACGATAGCCTACCAAATAAAATCCATGTGCTTCTTGGCGAGAAGAAATACATCTCAATAAGGATAATCAGTAGAGTTGAGTACAATCCTTTGTTTGCTCAACCATGTATTTTATTTGTATACTGGTTAGCAAACCAGATAGATTCAGGTGAAATACTTTCAAAATGGCCTTTGCCGGGTAACATTGGTGGGCTGGAGTTAGTTCTAAGTGATCTTGGTAAAAGTATTTCTCGTTAGAGAGCCAATCTTCCGACTGGCTTCCCTGAAATTTAATATTTAAGATTTTAACATTGCAACACATCCATCAATAAACCCCATAGCCGTCTGCAATTCTTTCCTGATAGTCCCATCAGAACACTTCCGCTTCTTCGCGATGGTTCTTAATGAGATGCCAATGACAAAATGAGCAATGATCAGCTCGTGCTCTTCTGGCTTATATTTGCGTAGCCGCGCTACACATCCGTCAATCATAATCCCTTCATCATCATCGCACTGCAGGCGTGACTTCTTGCCATGTGGTAGCAGACCTTTAAATCCGGCTGCAATTGGTTGCCAGTCAACACCATTACCGTCAGCAGCAGCCCATGCGCCCCAGCGGTCTAATACTTCATACATATCACGCATTGTTCTGTGCTCCTATTTTATTCACGTCGTCGCTGATGTGCATGCCCTGCGGGCTGAAATGCTTTAACGATGCTTCAAGTTTCATGCGGCCACTTCTCCGATATCAGAAATTAAAATTTGTCCGGATTCACCCCAGATTTTTGTGACACGAAAGTCCCAGATATGTGCATCATCAGTAAACAGAGCATCCATCAGCGCTTTAATCATGTTATCGGCGTCTGGTTTCTGCTTGTGTGCCTGCCCGTTCATCGTTACTCGCTTCTTCTGGCTCCAGCTCTTTGGCATGGGAACTACGAAGGTTATGTGTCCGCCCTGCTCCGGCATAGCAACGTTCTTCAGGCGGATCTCATCGCAGAATGCCCGGTAGCGCATGACCACTTCCCGCTGTTTCCATTTGTCTGCCCGGGTCATCCTCGGTTTGCCCATTGGTGTAATGTTAAAAATCTTCATGACCAGCCCGGCTCCCTTTCGTGTAACGGCGTTGATGTGCCTTTGGTTGCGGCGTCGAGCGTTGGCGAGCTTCCTCCTGATCAATTGGCAGGAAATGACCGTTGTAGAACCGACGGTAGATAGTCCCCAGCTCCCCATTCCGCTGTTTTGTCACGTTAATTTCAGCAATTCCCTTTGCTGGCGATTCAGGGTTATAAACCTCGTCGCGGTACAACATCAGGATCAAGTCAGCATCAGCCTCAATTTCTCCCGAGTTTTTCATATCGGAGTTCATTGGCCGCTTATTGGGTCTGGATTCCACACCGCGCGACAACTGGCTCAGCGCGAGTACGGGGGTTTTATTAGCTTTAGCCAGGTTTTTAAGCCCCTTGGATACTTCGCCAACGGCCAGGTCGTACCGCGCAGCACTCTGAATTTTGATAAGCGCCAGATAGTCGATGACCACCAGCGCGATTTCAGGATGCGCTATCTGATAGCGTGTTGCGGTTTGCTGGATCTGGTCGATAGTTAGGCCGGTGGCGTCGGTGATCCAGATATTGCGGGTAGCCATTCGCTCCATGCCGTTAAAAAATCGAGCCCAGTCTTCGTCCTCGAATTTATCCACTGCTTTCAGGCGGGACATAGGCATGCCCCCTGCGGCGGATACCATACGTTTGGCAATCTGGGTATCAGACATCTCCATGCTGAAAAACAGCACCCCATGCCCCTGAGCGGATACTTTGTCGATGATATCCAGTGCCAGTTCGGTTTTGCCCATCGATGGCCGCGCGGCAATAAACACCAGATCAGTGGATTCCATACCGCCGGTCTTGGCATCAAGCTCCTCAATTCCGGTAAGCAGGCTTCGGGTCTCTTCTTTCCCCTGGCTACGGGATTCCGCTTCATCGGCCACCGCGGTGAGTAGTTCAGAGATGTGAACGGGCTGAACGGTATCCGCTGAAATGTCGATAGCCGATACAGCCTGTTTAGCGGCTTCCAGTGCCACCAGGGCTGCATCGCCGTTGTTAGCGTTTCTGATTTGTTCCAGCACTTTTTCCAGTGCTGCTTCAGCATCACGAACGCCAGCATTGCGACGCAGAACATCAACGTAAGATAACAACGCGGATTTCGCCCAGCTGATACGGGTGGCTGCAAGAATTGTGGTTTGAAGCGCGGGCAGCGATTCGCACAACAGCAGTGGATCAATCACGCCACTACTGCGAGCCTGTCGGCAGATACCAGTGTAAATCTCCCGATACTGGCGAACTGAGAAGGTGCCCGCAGGCAGCCGGGAGAGAACATCCAGCACCTCAGGATCAGCTCCGCCTCTTCAAGTTCGTCGTTACGCCAGACTGGTGTCATGCATGCCCCCGTTATTCCCACGAAAACTCGTCCAGTTGAAAACCAGGTAGTTACGCCCACCATCAGTAACTCGGTCAAAAATGCGGTCGCTGATAAACTCTTTCAGTTGCTCACGCGGCAGGTTGCTAATCAGGATCGTTGGCAGAACACTTTCATAGCGGGCGTTAATGATCTCATGCAGGATTGTCATCTCTGTCGGGCTACCAAACTGCACACCCACCTCATCGATAATCAGCAGATCCAGCGAAGCGTAGTGATCCAGTACGCTCTCTTCGGTTGTGTCCGCATTGTGGCGCCAGGTGCTTTTCACCGCACGAGTCAGACGCATCACGTCGGTCAGTTCCACACTGGCGAGATGGTTGCGGATGATGTTTTTAGCCAGTGATACCGCCAGATGGTTTTTCCCCGTCCCGCAGCTCCCTGTTAGCACGAGGCTTTTCCCGGCCTCCAGAACAGCTGGCCAGTTATTTGCGTAGCGCTTGCAGGCTGCGAGGTTGCGCGAGGCTTCCTGATTGATCTCCAGGTAATTATCAAACTCGCAATCACCAAAGCGTCGAGTGATACCTGCGTCGTCCAGCAAGCTGCTAACGCGAAGCTCTCTCAGTCCAGACTCAACACTTGCCTGCTCCGACCGGATGCACGCAGGGCAGCGGGAATGCTTGAATGTCTCCCTACCGCGAAAATCCTTACCCACCAGCGTGAATCGCTCGTAGTCTCCATGCTCCGGACATGAAGCCATGCTGGTGTGGTTCGAGTTCCAGCCCCCGACCCCCCAGGGAAGTGTATGCACTTCGGCGAAAGCGAGTTCATCGCCGAGTTTTGCCTGCTGCGCCATCAGGTCTTCACGCTCTTTGAGCTGATTTAAATTCAACATATCCACCTCACTCAAAAATTCAGGTTCTCACCAGATTCGCCAAAATCGTCAGACATGCGCCCCAGTCCAGACAGGCGGGCAATAGTGCCGTTGTGCCCACCTCCGGGAGCGGATGGCGCCTGCCAGGATTCTTCGAAATGGCGATCTGGCCCAAAGAACGACGCGGCCTGCTTGACGTACTGGGTGCCAACACTGCCGGTTGCACGTGCGTAGGCTGCGTAGCGTTTAACACCCGCCAGCATGACCTCAGGTTTAACCCCTTCTTTCAGACGAGTCTTCCACGCCTTGAAGGCCGCAGCCTTGGAATTACCACCGGCGCGTTTTGGGTATGCCTGCCAGGCTGTCTCAAACTCAGGGGAATAATCCTGTTTTGCAGAACGAGCCGGTGCAGAGGCGGTAGCCGAAGCGCCAGTATGTTTTATAGGTTCATTGACTGGTTCATTGACTGGTTCAAAAGAATGACTGATTCTGGGTGCAGCTCCTGCACTACCCCCTGGTGAATCCCCTGCACCAGGTAGTGAATCTGTTGCACCAGGTAGTGAACGATTTGCACTCCCCCCTGGTGAATCTCCTGCACTACGTAAATTGAGCTGATACACGTTGCTGGAATTCCCCTTTGGTCCCGTCCGTAGCTCTTTTTTTATCAGGCCGCACTCACATAGCGCCTCGATGTGATTCATCACCGAACGCTTGCTAATTTCACACTGGTCAGCAATGTGCTGGTAACTAGGCCAGCACTCCCCGAGATCACTGGCGTTATCCGCCAGCTTAAGAAGAACCAATTTGCGCAAAGGGTTTCCGACCTTAATTTTCATAGCCTGAACCATCAGATCCATGCTCATACCAAAACCCTCGTGAAGTACTGTTGAAACTTCCAGACCGGCTGCATGCATTCATGCGGATAATCCGGCCTGGTAAAATAAACTTGCTGCTTTTCGCGATCCCAGCCGGTGACATGCACGACAACACCTCGCGGATCGTGATACAGCCTGTCCAACGCCTTAATGCTGCCAGTTTCTGGAAACACTTGGCTCACCTGCGCTTGATTTGTAATCAAATTGTCTGCTAAGGTCTTTCATGAAATCTCCCTCCAGGTCATTTCAAATCAAATGCTGTGTTGGAAGTCAGAACAGGCCGGGAGAAGTGCCACCACCTTTTCCCGGCTTTTTCTTTGCAGCTTTCCGCTCTGCCGTTGTTGTCTGCCCAAGAGCCCACTGACGGGCACGATACAAACAGTCATCAAAACAACTCCCTTTTTTGGTTGACTGCGACATGCAGCGGTAATGTTCCAGCCCCTTTGCTACCCCCCCTGAACCACCGACGGTGAGAAGCCTTCAGCTGTCAGAGCGGCTGTGATGTGCTTACGGATAAAATCAGTCGGGTTCACAGTAACCCTCCAGTTGGTGCCGAACCTTCCCCCGGTATATCCTCATGGTTCCTACACCTACGGACCGAAGGAGGTTCGACATGGACTCAATGTTTGTTTACAGAAAAATTGGAAATCACCTAAAGAGCATTTATCGGGTCGATCCTCATGACGCCGACCAGGTAAATCTTGTAAAATGCAGGGCAGTAACACTGACTCACCTCCATCATTTGCTTTCTGAACACAGTTCAAATTCGTTCGTGTCTGCAAGTTACCGGGACTCTCTGTATGAACTGGTATATACAGCAACCGAAGCTGCGGTTACGGACCCCTTCGCCCTTTATCCGACTCTTGTTCTGCACATTCTTGAAGATGAGCTTGTTGATATAAATCTGGATATGAATGCGCAGTTTGCTGAAGTCGAGCAACGGATGAGAGAATGGTTTGTTGGCTATCGCGAACGGCGGCAAATATCACCCGAAGACTATCCAGCTCTGCCTGAATTGCAGTGGAGTGATCTGCCGAACGAATTATTTGGTCTGATGCCAGAAAGTTAATTCGTGGCTCAAGGTCAGCCATTGCATACCGCAAAGACGACTCGGCAGACTGCAGCTCAAGTGTTAGGTTTTCGTATCCCTGTCTGGCTTTTTTGGCAGCAGTTGCCACGCCAATGAGCCAGGCAGATAACTCTTCCGAACTAAGATTTCCCGCGTCGATAACTGGTTGGGTGTTCATACTTCCTCCTGTTGATTAGTTTTGTTTGCCCGCCTCGCAATGAGGAAATACACCCTACTTATCGGGTCGTACCTGATGCTGCGTGGCAGCAGCGGCTGGAAGTAGCGCGGATCAGGCATAGCGGTTGACTGTTGTGACATGTCACACCTCTGCCGTTCGTGGCATCCCATCAAGCTCGCTTGGGTACAAGTCAGGGCGAACCTGGTGCGGGGTAATGGCCCAACCGACAAATTCGCAAAGTTTCAATACAAAGCGAGCAGGGATTACAGACTTAGCAAACCACTGATTCACTGCCTGAGGAGTTATCCCCAAGCCCTGAGCAATCGCTCTTTGGGAAGTAATGGCACACAATTTCACCCGAATCTCTTCGTTCATAAACCACCATCAAGTCAAACTTTATAAATAGAAGTTTATATCAAGATTTAATTAACATGCAAGAAGCAAAACCATGCGTTAAACTTGAGATCAAGCATTGCTTTAGATGATGACTTTCAAACTGAATGAAACTTTTGGAGAGATACCGTGGCCACGGCAAACATGATTCAAGAACTTCTTAAGGAAAAAGGGTGGACAAAAGCTGAGCTTGCTCGTCAGTTAGGGGTTAGTACGCAGACGGTTGTTTACTGGACAAAAGGAACCACTGTCCCTAGGGGCAAGAGATTAGCTCAGCTATCTGAAATCAGTGGTTATCCACAATCCTGGTTTCTGGGAGAGGTCCCCCCCGCCTCGTTCCCTTCGTCCACTCAAAAAGAAGATACGGATAGCGTAAAATTCAAAGTATTAGATATCGAATTCAGTTGTGGTGATGGGGTCAGCGTGAAAAGCGACTTCATAGATGTAGTACGTTCTATAGAGTTAGACCCCGAGTACGCCCGTCAAGTAGTAGGCAACAGACCCTTTAAGAACATTGAAATAGGCAATGCCAGAGGTGATAGCATGTCGCCAACAATTGCCCCGGGAGATTTACTATTTTTAGATAAAACAATAACATACTTCGATGGTGATGGGATTTATGCCTTTTGTTTCGAAGGCGAATGTTATGTAAAGAGACTGCAAAAAATTGGCAGCAAAATTGTAGTGTTATCTGATAACTCTAATTATCAATCCTGGAGCATTGAAAAAGATGCATTAGATATGCTCTACATCCAGTCAAAAGTTATCTCATCAGTTCCTTTCAACATTAACAGATTCGGTTAATTATTGATAAACAACGGGCTTTTGCCCGTTCCTCCGTTTTAAATCTTCCTGTACCAAAAAATTAATCAAGTTTAACTTGACTAAATAAAATCATAAAGCTAACCTCTCTCTGTCAAGTTTAACTTGATTTTGTAAGCGATCAATACTTGTGTGAGGTGAACAATGAAAACTCCTATCCAAATGCTTGAAGTGTTTGTATCAGACATAATAGAAAACACTGTTCTTCTGGAGGAGATCTATAAAAAAAGTAACGAGAATTACGAAACGGATTGTTCTATAAACAGCCTAATTCGTTCAATGAAAAAAACCGTAGATAACATGAACGAATATGCTAAGACTCATAGTAATACAACAAAACCCTGCAAATCTGTAGTGGTCGAAATTGGTCTGGCTGATGATATATTCGATGCGGTCCTTACCGCTAAAAAACTTGAAGCAGTCGCGCAAACTTATAGTGAGTCTTTTTTTACTGACGAGGACAATGACAATCCTGCGTGCCATATGTCAGCTGTGATTTTTGACTATGCTCGTGAACTTTGCACTGAACTTAAAGCTATCGAGAATAAATTAGGCTAATTACGAAACTAGTTTTAAAACGGTCTTGGTGCCGGGGAGTCTTGTACCCTAAATCTTGCGAGGTGTATGTTATGAGTTTTATTATTGACCACGCCGCCTATAAAACCGCATTACTTTATGCAATGAATGGTCATGAGGTTATTGCAGGTTTATATCTCCGTAAGGCTTATGGGAGGTAAGTATGTGGCACCCAAAAGATGACGAAGATATTGAGTGTGTATCTTGCGAAATTGAAAACCTTACTGAACTTCTAGATCTTATGTATGCCAGCTTCGAAAACATGGGAGAAAAACAACTCTTTGTGCTTTTGGGTTTAGCTTTGAATTTATCTTCAAATATTTTTCTTTGGATCAAAGAAGAGGAAAGACGACGTGAAAACAAACCTGATTGAGACTCGCCGCCGTCACCTCGTTCGCGCCAAGCTTGATTCAATGATGCGAAGGACTGGGAGTTATTTTCAGCTCGTAAAAATGGACGATGGAACAACGTTACCCGTCGAACTTGATGAAGATATTTTAACAAAATCATTAATCAAATTTTTCGAAGCGATGATTTATGATACCCATAAACGCGAGCAAGCAGAAAATTTAATCTCTGAACATTATTCGAATTGCATGGGAGTTAATAAATTAACGCCCGATGGTGTGGATTTTATGAATGCACTCATTGCCACGCTGGCCGAACAATCATTAAAAGCCGAGGGCTAAATAATGAGAATGATTGAATATCGTGGCGTACTTATTCCCGCTCCCCCACCAATGGTGCAATTAAATTGTGAGCCGGGTTTTACCGGGCGAGTGGTGATCGAGCTGAAAGATGGCGAGTTCGTCAAACAATACCCGCTACGCAAAGAAGAAACATTCTGCTCGCTCGAGGCTTTTCTCGAACTGGCTCAGGAAGCTGGATATCAGGTAATCGCACCCGAGACGGAGGATCACTGTGGCACTGACAGCAATACGCATTCCTGAGCGGGTACACCTGCAGGCGCTGCAGGTCCTGCTGCGGTATCGGCGCCGGCGGATATTCCCGCGGCGAATGCGCCGCACCGGCTACCTCAGCTTAAAGGTTAACCCACGCTGGCGGCTGTTATCGAAAGACGACGGCCGGAACTGGGAAGTTATGAGTCATGAAACCTATAACCGGGAGAAAGACAAATGATCGACAACCGCACTGCCAGCGCTATTGATCTGGCGTTACAGAAGCACCACACGCCAGTCGGCGACCTTTTCGTCGCTATTCGTCACGGCCGAATGAAGCGCTGCTTCAGCCGCGGTACCGCTATTAGCTGGCTGGCCCACTTTCTGACGTCGCATGCTTTCGCGCGATCCGGCTTTACGCAACGTCACCCGGATGTACAGGCAGTCCATCCACTGAAACCTGAGTTGACTCACTGGCAACGTGGCGCCGTCACCCTGGAATATTTTAATGCCCACCAGCGCACCGTTCGCCGGGTGCGCCGCATCCTCGCCCGCAAACGAGAAATGCAGAAGTGGTGCGAAAAGTGGGATGCCATGCACGACCGCTACGTGAAAGAGCGCGAAGAACTTAAAGCCAGCAAACCAGTAGAGGTGCGCAATGCTTCACAACTTTCTTAACCCGGAACCAACCTCAACAGGGATCCGGTCTGGAAACCGGGTGATTGGTTACTCTGCTGCCATTCGCCTGCTGGATAACGGTCGCTATGACAAACACCTTGCCGATGGAATGGAGATTCTGGCCTGCATCATGGAAGCGGTAGAAAGCAGCTGGATCACGCTTAATATCGAGAAGCAAATCATCGTCTGGCGCTGGTTGCTTGCCGCAGTATTCATCACTGAGGAGCGGGAGAAGAATGGGACTGTCGACGTTCCGAACGACGAGGGCGGTGTTGACACTGCTGTTATCTATTCCGGCGAGCATGGTGCCATTAGCGTTTACCCAGGGCCGGAACGCTTTGCGCTCGCAAACCACATTGAGGCTGGCGCCATTGAGAAGTACGGGCCTGATGTTGGCCTGCAGCTGGCGCTGCGGATGTATCAGGACATGGTTGTTGCTGATGAAGAACACGGCTTCAGGTTGTCGGCCATGGGTCGGGAAGGTTTCAACATGCTACACGATGGCTTTATCGAGCAAATCCAGACCGAAGGTGTGCCAGAAGCACCAATTATGCATTGAGGGTAATGATTGATGACTGCAAACGATGAGTAACGTGGTCGGCTGGAACTGAAACTACCGGGAATTAGTTATGAAGTCTGGTGCCACTGTTGTGGCCTGAAAGTGGTGTGAGGTTGATATGATTTATCTGGATGTCGTACCGATTACAAAGTACTGCGAAGAGATGGGTGAGACGCTGGATGCCGTTAACAAACGGTTACAACGTGGAGTGTGGCAGGAAGGTGTTCATGTTTTAAAAGTCGATGGTTCCAAAGAACGTTGGATCGACTTAAAGGAGATTGCAAATTGGGCAAGACAAAACAAGGATCACTATCTCTCCCAAGAGGGGTAACAATCCGTCATCACAAGAATGGTTCCACCCTGGTTATAACCTTTACATATAAAGGGATTCTCTGCCGGGAATCCCTGTCCAGAATGGAACCTAACGCGCGTGGGATAAAATACGCCGAGCGCTTACTCGGAGAGATACAAAGCCAGATCGCAGGTGGCACTTTTGAATATGCTAAATTTTTCCCTAACTCCAAAAAACTGGAGATGTTCGGAGGGATCAGGAAAAACAAAAACATTAAGTCATACCTGGATGAATACCTGAAAATCTGTGCGAACCGTAATCTGTCCCCGTCCACGATTAACGGCTACGAAAAATGTATTTCGACTCTGTCAGCACTGCATAAACTTCACGTTACAGAACTGACCCCAGGTGTTTTGAAAAACTGGATATCCAGCCGGAAAACAAAGCTGAAAACGATCAGGAATAACCTTTCGTTTCTGCGTAGCGCTATCGATGAGGCGGTAACGGACGGCCTGCTAACCATTAACCCGGTGTCCCTTGTCAGTGCCAGTCGGTATCACGTTGTCAACAACAGTCCAAATGCCGATGATTACGTGGTCGACCCATTCGTGCCAGCTGAAACCAGCGCTATCTATCAGCACTGTAGATATCTGGAATGGGAGAATTTATTCAGGTTCGCCTTCAATACCGGGCTGCGTAGTTCTGAGCTCTGTGCGCTACGCTGGACAGATATCGACTTTATCGAAAACACAGCTCACGTCCAGGTGGCAAAAGTTGTAGGGATATTGAAAGGTACCAAGACAAAAGCAGGCACCCGGAAAGTTGAACTGAATAATGAGGCTCGGGCAGCACTGCAGTCACAAAAGCAATTCACGCTCATGAAAAGCGAGTTCATATTCAGTGATCCCAAAACGGGTAAACCATGGACGACCGCGAACGCCATTCGAAAAAAAGCATGGGTGCCAACCCTTCAGATAGCAGGAGTTCGTTACCGTAATCCTTACCAGACGCGACACACCTTTGCCACGCGGCATATCAGCCAGGGCGCTAATCTTTTCTGGCTTGCTGGTCAGATGGGGCACAAGGGGCCCGAAATGCTGTTCCGCCACTACGGATCATACCTGGCTGAATACGATGGCAAGACCTCGATTTCAGCCATCCTGTAGGGGGAGGATATTGCAAAATGTTATACCGAATCAGGACGCACAATAGACCTCAACCTGCGCGTAAAATGCACGTAATCACGTTAAATTTAAATTTTAATTTTTATATTCAATAGGTTATAAATAAAGCAGGATTGGGTTCAACTCCCGGGTGCGCGGCATGCTGTACGGCGAGCGCTATCGCCCCCGCTTTACCGGTCAGGGCGTATGGCGCTACAACTTTCCGCGACCGCCGGAGGTGGACCATCTGATGTGCTTTATGGGCGAGAGCTGCAACTGCGGGCTGGTGCCGCTGGCGGACGATCTGATGTATCTGTTTATCACCTCCCACGAAGCGGATAACCCCCGCTACGCCCGCGATCAGCTGGCGGCGGAGATGCGCCGCCGTCTGCCGCCCGGCGCGGGGTTGCCGGGCAGCCTGCACGCGCATATCGTTAACAACGACGAGGTCGTCTATAAGCCGCTGGAAGAGCTGTTCGTCGACGATCCCTGGTATCAGGGACGCATCGTGCTGGTGGGCGACGCGGTTCACGCTACCACTCCGCATCTCGGTCAGGGGGCGGGCATGGCGATTGAGGATGCCATCGTGCTGCGCGAAGCGCTGCAGCAGACCGACAGCGTCGCGGCCGCGCTGGCGCACTTTGACGCCCGCCGCCGGCCGCGCTGTCAGCAGATCTGGGCCGCCTCGCTGCAGGTGGGCGAGAGCGAGATCCACCGCGATCGCCATTTTGACCGCCAGCAGGCGATCGGCGATATGATGACCCTGACGGCGAAGCCGATATAAGCCCTGCCCGGCGCCCTCCGCCGGCCACGCTGGCGGATTATTCCCCTGTTCATTGGCCGGCACGATCGCCATCGCATCCCCCTTTCACCAGGCGCTGATCTGCCTGCACAAACTCTCCACCATCACGATTGCGGAAAAAACCATTAAAGCGAATCGCTAACGACCGCGCCGCCCGGCGAGCTGTCCACACCTGCGGCGCCTAACCCTGTGGATAACCTGGAGGCAGTTGCCTGGCAGCCGCAGCCCGGGCGGGCTACCGGCTGCCGTTCGTTTTTTGAACAGGGAAACCGCCCCCGCCGGGCAGCGCGCTTAGGGCGAAAACCGCCACCACGGCGGAGGGAAGCGCCCGCCCCGCTTAATAATTCCACTTCGGCCGCGCCACCGTGTTCTTCTTCAGCAGATCGCGGAACGCTTTCAGATAGGGTTCATTGCTGCGCCCGCGCTTACAGATAGCCGAGAACGGCGACTGAAAGCCAAACTCGTTGGGCAGCAGCACCCGCAGGCGGTTCTCTTTTATCCACGGCCAGGCGTAATGCTCCGGCAGATAGCCAATATATTTTCCCGAGAGGATCAGCAGCAGCTGGGCGTCGACGGTCTCAACGGTGGCGCTGCCTTTGCTGAAGCCCCGGCGACGGAGATCGCTGGTGTTCCAGTAGCTGCGGGTCACCAGCGGGCACTGGCTGATCTGCTCTTTATCGAGCTGGCGGCTGAAGAACATCGGGTGCAGATCGCTGCAGTAGAGCCAGTGCTGCTCGCGGTACAGCGGCTCGCTGATGATGTTATGCACCTGCGAGTTGTAGCTGCCGATGGCCAGGTCGATATGGTTGTTCAGCACCCCGTTCAGTTGCTCCGCCGGGGTGCGAATAATCAGTTTGATATGCACATGGGGAAATTTGTCGCTGAAGCTACGCAGAACCACCGGCAGCGAGAGCGCCGTTTCGGTCTCGATGGAGTCGAGCGTCGAGATGCACAGGGTGCCGCTGTGCTCCCCTTTAAGCAGGGCCGACTGCCGCTCCAGCTCATTGAGTTCGCTCAGCACGCGGATCGCCTGCTGTAAAAACTGCTGACCTTTCTCGGTCAGGGAAAAGCCGCCGCGCCCGCGCTGACAGAGGGTGAAGCCGAGCTGTCCCTCCAGTTGCGACATCGCATTGCTGATGGCGGAGACCGAAATGCCCAGCTCCTGCTGGGCCCGGCTGTAGCTCTCCAGGCGCGCCACCGCCTCGAAAACCTGCAGCTGGCGAATATTGAGGCTGGCGTCATTATGCATCGTATTTAGTTCACCAATAAATGAACTGAGTATTTACGCCAGACGATGTAAAGTCCAGCGCGGGTTGCGCACTATCTCTCCTGTTACGTTTCATCCGTCAGATTCAGGAGCAGACATGGATAACCTCTTTCACCAACCGCAGGGTGGCAATGAGATGCCACGCTTCGCCGGCCGCGCCACGATGATGCGCCTGCCGTTTATCGAAGATTTACAGGGACTTGATGCGGCGTTTGTCGGCATTCCGCTGGATATCGGCACCTCGCAGCGCTCAGGTACGCGCTACGGACCACGCTATATTCGCGCCGAATCGGTGATGATCCGTCCGTACAATATGGCGACCGGCGCCGCGCCGTTCGACTCGCTGTCGGTGGCCGACATCGGCGATGTGCCGATCAATACCTACAGTTTGCTCAAATCGGTGCAAATTATCGAAGATTACTACACCGGTTTGAATAGTTATCCGCTGATCCCGCTAACCCTCGGCGGGGACCACACCATTACCCTGCCGATCCTGCGGGCGCTGACCAAAAAACATGGGCCGGTGGGGCTCATCCATGTCGACGCCCATACCGACACCAATGATGAGATGTTCGGTGAGAAAATCGCCCACGGCACCACCTTCCGCCGCGCCGTTGAGGAGGGACTGCTCGACCTCAAACGGGTGGTGCAGATTGGCCAGCGCGCCCAGGGCTACGCCGCCGGCGACTTCCAGTGGGGCGTTGACCAGGGCTTTCGCCTGGTGCAGGCGGAGCAGTGCTGGCATACCTCGCTGGCGCCGCTAATGGCCGAAGTCCGCCAGCAGATGGGCGACGGGCCGGTGTATCTCAGCTTTGATATCGACAGCCTCGATCCTATCTGGGCTCCGGGAACCGGGACGCCGGAAGTTGGCGGTCTGACCTCCATTCAGGCGCTGGAGATCGTCCGCGGCTGCCGCGGCCTGAACCTGATTGGCGCCGATCTGGTGGAGGTCTCGCCCCCCTACGACGTGAGCGGTAATACCTCCCAGCTGGCGGCCAACCTGCTGTACGAGATGCTCTGCGTCCTGCCCGGCGTGAAGTACGCCTGAGGAAGCCGCCATGGAGCTGAAATGCTTTCGCACCCTCTGGGGAGTCACCACCCCCTGGCCGCAAACGCTGGATGAACTGCAGCGCGTCGGCTGCTGCGGTATCGAAGCCCGCGTCCCGTTGACGGCGGAGGAGCGGCGGCAGCTCGCCGACCGCCTGCAGGCGTCGGGGCTGGAGTATATCGCCATTCTTTTCAGCGGCGGCGGAGTGCTCCCCGCCCAGCATGAAACGCCGGAACAGCATCTGGCGCGCCTGCAGACCCGCTTCGCCGAGGCCAGCAGCCTCAACCCGCGCTTTGTCAATCTGCTGGCGGGCAATGATCGCTGGCCGCTGGCGCAGCAGGTCGATTTTCTCGGCAAGGCGCACGAGCTGGCCGCCGGGTTTGGGTTGACCTGCAGCTTTGAAACCCATCGCGCCACCTCGCTGTACAGCCCGTGGCTCACCCTGGAGATTGTTCAGCAACTCCCCCAGTTGCGCTTTACCGCCGACATCAGCCACTGGGTGGTGGTCAGCGAGCGCTTGCTGGATGACCCCTGCGATGACTTCAGCGCCTTTATCGACCGCGTGCATCACGTGCAGGCCCGGGTGGGCTACGACCAGGGGCCGCAGGTGCCGCACCCGGCGGCGCCGGAGTATCAGCCGGCGCTGGCCTTTGCCGAGCGCTTCTGGGAGCAAATCTGGCATTCACAGCGCCGGCGCGGCTATCAGCAAACTACCCTGACGCCGGAGTTTGGCGCCGACGGCTATCTGCACCACCTGCCGTTCACCAACGTTCCGGTGGCCGATCTCTGGTCGCTCAACGCCTGGATGGCCGCGCGCCAGCAGGCCCACTTTCAGCAGTTTTTAACGCTCACTGAACAGGAACCGCAGCCATGACCGCCGTGAAGCACGCTTTTACTGAACTCCCGACCATCGATATCCGCGATCTGGCCGGCGACGATCTCGCCAGGCGCCAGGCGGTGGCCGACGCCATCGGCCGCGCGGCGCGCGAGGTGGGCTTTTTCTACATCACCGGCCACGGCATCGACCCGGCGCTGATCGCCGGCGTCCGCGCGGCGGCGAAGCAGATCTTCGCCCTGCCGATGGAGGAGAAGATGAACTACTACATCGGCCGCTCCAAAAGCCATAAGGGCTACGTCCCGGAAGGAGAAGAGATCTACGGCGCCGGCAAGCCGGACCATAAAGAGGCGTTCGATATCGGCTTCCAGGCGGCGGACGACCATCCGCTGGTGCTCGCCGGTACGCCGCTGATCGGCGCCAACGAGTGGCCCGATCTGCCGGATTTCCGCGCGCGGGTGCTGGCCTACTACGACGCGGTCTTCGCCCTCGGCCACCGCCTGTTCGACGCTTTCGCCCTCGCGCTCGGCCTGCCGGAAGGGTATTTCAAACCGATGGTGACCTGCCCGCCGGCTAAGCTGCGGCTAATCCATTACCCGTTCGACGCCAGCGTCGAAGATGTTCCCGGAATTGGTGCACACACCGACTATGAGTGCTTCACCCTGCTGCTCGCCGACCAGCCCGGGCTTGAAGTCCTCAATGAAGAAAGCGTGTGGATCGACGCGCCTCCCGTCACGAACGCCGCCGGAGAAGAGGCGTTCGTGATCAATATCGGCGACATGCTGGAAGTGCTCAGCGCTGGCACATTTGTTGCTACAGCCCACCGGGTGCGCAAAGTGCCGCAGGAGCGGTACTCCTTCCCGCTGTTTTTCGCCTGCGATTACCACACGCTGATCCGCCCGCTACCGACCTTTCTGGCCGCCGGCGAAGCCAGCGAATATCAGGAGCTGAGCATCGGAGAGCATATGTGGAGCCAGGCGCTGCAAACCTATCGCTATCTGCGCGAGAAGGTCAATCGCGGCGAGCTCCAGCTGCCGGAGCGCGCGCGCGGCACCAATACCTTTGGCCATTTGAAAAAACAGGCACAGCAAAAAAACCCCTAACCCCCCGTGAGGAACCATGATGACTAGCACCCTGAAAAAAATCTCGCGCCGCGTCGCGCTTACCCTCGCCGTCAGCGCCTGTTTCTCCTCTGTCACCCAGGCGGCGGAACTGCTGACCGAGGGCGTCTTTAAGGTGGGGATGGAGGTTACCTACCCGCCGTTTGAGTCCTATGACAGCAATAACAACATCGTCGGTCTCGACCCGGAGTTCGCGACGCTGATCGCCGAGCATCTGCAGGCCAAACCGCAGCTGATCGACACCAAGTTCACCAGCCTGATCCTCGGCATCGGCAAGAAATATGACGCGGTGATCTCCGGGATGTACGTGACGCCGGAACGCCAGAAGCAGGCCGACGCCATCCCTTACGCCCTCTCCGGCGCGTCGATCATCGCCCTGAAGGGCGGCGCGGTGCAGCCGAAAACCGAAGATGAGCTGTGCGGCGTGAAGGTCGGTCTGCAGGCAGGCACCACCTGGGTGACCAGCCTGAAAAAACACTCCGATGAGTGGTGCCTGAAAAACGGTAAACCGGCCATCACCATTCAGGAGTTCCCGACGGCGCCGGAAGCCTCGCAGGCGCTGCTGTCGAAGAATATCGACGCCCAGCTCGAGATAGCCCCGGCGGCGCAGATTATCGTCGATAAGAGCCGTGGTCGCCTGGCGATAAGCTCGACGCGCCTGGTCTATCCGCTGCCGCTGGGGATCTACGTCGCCAAAGGCAACACCGAGCTGGCGGAGGCGATTAAGGCCACCCTCACCACGCTGAAAGCCAACGGCAAATATGCCGCGCTGATCAAAAAATACAACTTAGAAAGCATCGATTAAGACAATAAGCACTGCGCAACAGGAGTCGGTATGGCGTTCGATTGGGGATACTTTTTTTCATTGTTTAGCATTGGGGCATTCTGGCAGGCGTGCGTGACCGTGATCGTGGTCAGCACCTTGTCCTGGGGGATCGGCCTGGTGGTCGGTTTTCTGCTAGCCTGCGCGAAGCTCTCGGCGCCGCGCTGGATCAAGATCCCCGTCGAACTCTATATTTGGTTTTTCCGCAGCGTGCCGCTGATGGTGCTGCTGGTGTTTGTCTACAACCTGCCGCAGCTGTTTCCGGTGACCCAGCCGCTGCTCGGGGTGCCGTTTATCGCCGGGCTGGTGTCGATGACCGTCACCGAAGCGGCCTATATGGCGGAGATCCACCGCGGCGGGCTGTTGTCGGTGGCCAAAGGGCAAAGCGAGGCGGGCCATGCGCTGAGCTTCAGCTTTATCGGCATCCAGCGGCTAATTATTATTCCTCAGGCGTTTCGCATCTCGCTGCCGACGCTGATCAATGAATACATCACCATCATTAAGCTGAGTTCGATTCTGTCGGTGGTCTCCTTACCCGAGCTGCTGCTCACCGGCCAGCGCTTGTACGCGCAAAATTTCCTCGTGATGGAGACGCTGCTGGCGGTGGCGGTGTACTACGTCATGGTGGTTACCGTCTTCACCTGGCTGTTCCGGGCGCTGGAAAATAGCCTCGATATTCAGCGCAAGCGTCCGCAAACCCTCAGCGAGGCGGAATGCCAGGCGCTGCGCCAGAGCCTGCCGGCGCTGACGGAGGAGATCAAAACTCCGGCCGTCAACGGCGCGCCGCCGGCGCTGGATCTGCGGGGCATCCGCAAATCCTGGGGCCAGCATGAGGTGCTGAAAGGCATCGACCTGCAGGTGGAGAATGGGGAGGTGATCAGCATCATCGGCCCGTCCGGCTCCGGCAAAACGACCCTGATCCGCACCATCAACGCCCTCGAAAGTATTGATGGCGGGGAGATCATTCTCTACGGCGAGGACTATCTGAAAGGCGGAGCCATCGTCGATAAACGTCAGATGCGCGCCGGGGTGCGGCGTATCGGCATGGTCTTCCAGAGCTTCAACCTGTTCCCCCACCGCACGGTGCTCGACAACGTGATGCTGGCTCCGCGCTACCACCAGCTGCTGGATCAGCCGGTCGCCCGCGAGCAGGCCCTGGCGCTGCTCGACCGCGTCGGTCTGCTGGCCCACGCCCACAAATACCCCGGCCAGCTCTCCGGCGGCCAGCAGCAGCGCGTGGCGATCGCCCGGGCGCTGGCGCTGAAGCCGGACATCATGCTGTTTGACGAGCCGACCTCAGCGCTGGATCCCGAGCTGGTGGGCGAGGTGCTGAAGGTCATTCAGTCGCTGGCCCGCGAAGGCATGACCATGCTGATTGTCACCCACGAGATGGATTTTGCCCTGTCGATTTCCGACCGCGTGGTGCTGATGGAGAACGGCGTGGTGCAGGCCGACATCGCCCCGCAGGTGATCCGCAGCCCGCTGGAGGCCCCTTCTCTGCAACGAATCCGTGAATTTATGGGAGTACGCTAAATGGCAACTGAGCAACACCTGCGCCAGCAGCTGGCCGCCGCCTACCGGCTGGCGGCGCTGTTCGGCTGGGAGGATACCCTCTACACCCACTTCTCCGTGCGCCTGCCCGGCGATGGCGAGCCGCGTTTTTTAATTAACCCCTTCGGCATGATGTTTGACGAAGTCACCGCCAGCAACCTGATCGTGGTGGATATGCAGGGCAAGGTCGTCGAGGGCGACGCGCCAGCTAACTCGGCGGGCTTTACCATCCACAGCGCGGTGCATATGGCCCGGGAAGACGCCCACTGCGTGATCCACACCCATACGCTGCCGGGAATGGCGGTGGCCGCCTGCGAGGACGGCCTGCTGCAGCTTAACCAGATCAGCACCGAGTTTTACCAGCGCGTCGGCTACCATCCCTATGAAGGGGTGGCCTTTGACCTCGACGAACGGGCGCGCATCCAGCGCTCGCTGGGGAATAATATCGCCATGATCCTGCAGAGCCACGGCCTGCTGTCGGTGGGCCGCACCGTGGCCGATGCGTTTTACATCATGTACTACCTGAACCGCGCCTGCGAGATCCAGATGGCCACCGCCCAGCTGGCGGCCCTCAGCCCGATCCACACCATCGCCCCGCACCTCAGCCAGCACGCCTGCGAGCAGCTGATGGGCGTGGAGCATGAACGTCAACAGGTCTGGCAGGCGTGGTTGCGCCGTCTTGACCGTCTCGATACCTCTTACCAAGACTAACGCCTATGTCTGATATCACTATCGTGGTGGATTGTAACGACGCGGATTTCGCCCGCGATATTTGCGCCGCCCTGCAGCAGTTTCCCGACGTCGCGGCGCTTCTGCCCCATCACCAGGCGGCACGCGACGCCCAGTACGCCAGCTGCTGGTTCCCGGACCCGCAGCTGCTGAGCCGCTCGCCGGGGCTGAAGCTGATCCAGGCTGCCTCCGCCGGGGTCGATCATCTGCCGCCCGCGCTGTTCGCCAGCGATATCCCGCTGTGCCGGGTGATCGATGAGGACTTTCGTCACGGCATGTTCGAATATGCCCTGTGGAGCGTCCTGTGGTTTCAGCGCCATTTCGACCGGGCGCTGGCCCACCAGCGGACCCAAACCTGGAAGCTCTATCCCCAGCGCGCCGCCGCCGACTTCCATATCGGCATTATGGGCCTCGGCGAAATTGGCGGCTATATCGCCGACCAGCTGGCCCGCCTTGGCTATCGGGTCTCCGGCTGGTCGCGCAGTGAAAAGCAGCTGGCTGGCGTCACCTGCTATCGCGGCGCGGAGGCGCTCGACAGCTTCCTCGGGTCGCTTGACGGACTGATTAACCTCCTGCCGCTCACCGCGCAGACCCGGGGTATCCTCGCCGCGCCGCTGTTCAGCCGGCTTCCCGCCGGAGCGGTATTAATCAACTGCGGGCGCGGAGAGCATATGGTCAATGAGGATGTGCTGGCGGCGCTGGAGAGCGGCCAGCTCGCCGGCGCGGTGCTCGACGTCTTCCCGCAGGAGCCACTGCCGGCTGACGATCCGCTGTGGCGCCATCCGCAGGTGGTGATCACCCCGCATATGGCCTCTGCTGCCCCTGCCGAGGTGATCGCCCGCCAGCTGCTGGAGAACATTCAGCGCCAGCGTCGCGGGCTGCCGCTCAAAAACCTGGTCAATAAGCACGCCGGTTACTGATCCCCACCGATACCGTCGCTGCTACGCTTAATGGGTGATTCACAACCAGAAGGCAGGAACATGAAGATTGATTTATCGGGGAAAGTCGCGCTGGTCACCGCCTCCACGGCGGGTATTGGCTTTGCTATCGCCAAAGGCCTGGCGGTGAGCGGCGCAGAGATCATCATTAACGGGCGCAGCGAGCAGAGCGTGAACGCCGCCATCGCTCGTCTGCAAAATGAGGTGTCGGGCGCGAAGGTGCGACCCGCCATCGCCGACCTCAGCGGTGCCGACGGCGCAGCCCAGCTGCTGCGGGCGGTGACCGGCGTCGATATCCTGGTCAATAACGCCGGGATCTATGGCCCGCAGGATTTCTACGCCACCGACGACGCGACATGGGACAACTACTGGCAGACCAACGTCATGTCCGGCGTACGCCTGTCGCGGGGGCTGCTGCCGGCGATGGTCAGCAAAGGCTGGGGACGGGTGGTGTTTATCTCCTCGGAATCGGCGCGCAATATCCCGGCGGATATGATCCACTATGGCGTCACCAAGACCGCCCAACTGTCGCTGGCCCGCGGCCTGGCGAAATATGTCGCCGGCAGTGGAGTGACCGTTAACAGCGTTCTGCCGGGGCCGACGATTTCTGACGGCTTTGCCGAAATGCTGAAAGACGAAGTGGCGAGAACCGGCCAGTCGCTGGAGGAACTGGCGAAAGCGTTCGTCATGACCCACCGTCCGAGTTCGGTGATCCAGCGGGCGGCCTCGGTGGAAGAGGTCGCCAATATGGTGGTCTACGTCTGCTCGCCGCAGGCGTCGGCCACCTCCGGCGCCGCGCTGCGCGTCGACGGCGGCGTGGTGGATGATATTCTCTGACGCCTCTCATTCAGGGGAGTCCCCCTCCCCTGTCGCCTTTCCCGGCGCTAAAAAGCGCAAAATGTTAAAAAACAGCCGCAAAGTCGCACAAAGTGAACAGGAACATGTATTCCCAAAACTTATGATATTTGTTTTAACTATAAGTTGTGGTGTTAATGTCTCTGTTACGAAGCTTGCTTTTCTTTCTCGGCGCGGCGGTCGCAGCCGCTCTCGCGGTACTCTGCCTGTGGGTGGATATTCGGGTATTTGGCAACGACATCCCGGAGGTGTCGCTGACTGAAGTGGTGCAGGAGAGCGTGCTGGCCGTCATCGTACTGGTTCACTTCCTGCTGGCGCGCAACTACCCCCACTTACGCTACAGCAATATCCTCATCGGCGGCTTCTTCCTCGCCATGCTGATCCGTGAGCTGGATGGCCTGTTTGATTTACTTTCCCATGGCAGCTGGGTGTGGTTTGCCCTGCTGGCCACCGCGGGGTCGCTGCTGGCGCCGCTGCGCCATCTGCGTCAGACCCTGTCGCAGCTGGCGGCTTATACCCGCACGCCCTATTACGGCATGATGATCAGCGGCCTGCTGGCGATTCTGGTCTTCTCGCGGCTGTTCGGCATGCACGGCCTGTGGTACGCCGTACTGAATGAGAACTTCGCCCGGGTGGTGAAAAATACGGTGGAGGAAGGCAGCGAGTCGTTTGGCTATATGCTGTGCCTGACCGCCACCCTCGGCTACGCCTGCTACTTCCGCGGTCTGGCGCGACAGGCGCTGTCGCCGCAGGGCTGACTGCGGCCGATAACCACCGCCGGACGCGCCCGCCGGCGGTGACGCGCCGCCGCGTTAACCGCGAATTTTCCATTTCCGTTTGAGAACCTCTTTGTCCTGGCTATCCAGCCACTGGTTCACTTTCTCCAGCAGCGCCGGATTATCTTTACTCATCATATACACCTTATCGCTGGCGGTGCCGGCGAACGGCGTCTCGTTGGCGACGCAGAACACACCGGGTTCTTTGCTCTGGTAATAGTCGCCTTCGATCAGATCGGTCACCATCATATCGGCCGTTTTCTGCCGCAGCGCCTCCAGATTATCGACGTTGTTCTGTACGCGAATAATCTGCGCCTGCTTAATATGCTCATCGACAAAGCTCTGGTTTGTGCCGCCAGGGTTGACGACCACCTTCACCTCCGGACGGTCAATCTTCTCCAGCGATCCAAGCCGTGGCGCAGCCTGACAGTTGGCTAAGGCGATTTTACCGTTCGCCACCACCGGGTGGCTGAGGGCGAAGTCCTTCGCCCGCGCCGGCGTCTGCGTCACGCCGCCCATCGCAATATCGAATTTGTCCGCCTGCAGATCGGCGGCGAGCGCGGGCCAGCTGGTGTAGACGAAGCTCACCTTCAGCCCCAGCGTGCGCCCGAGATCGCGGGCCATGTCGACGTCATAGCCCTGCAGCTCGCCGGCGGCATTGCGAAACGCCAGCGGGGCGTAGTCGCCCGGCACGCCGACCTTCAGTTCACCGCTGCGCTCGATGGTTTGCATATCGCGCGCCTGGGCGCCGCAGGTCATTATCGCCAGCGTCAGCGCCAGCCCCACCGTCAGTTTCATCTCGCCATCCTTATTGTTATCGGGTTTGCGCGCCGGGGTGGCGGGCCGCTTCTCAGTCAGCACCCTCCGCCGCGCGTAACAGGGAATTCATCCTATTTTTAAATTCCGGGACATACAACCCGGCGTGGCGGTTGCCGATCGCAAATCTGACAACGAAACAGGGCTACGCCCGGTGAATGATTTCTCATCCGCCGGGCGTAGCCTTACGCCAGCGATCGTATTTTCCAGCCTGACGTGATGTCGAAATTAGGTTCAAAAACAGCAGCAGGGAAAATCTAACTCATTGTATTAAAATAACAAAACATTTTATCTCGCGATATTCCCCCTTCCACTCTGGTCATTGTCCGTCTTATTTACTCCGCTATTTTCCCACGCTAATATCCCGGTAAAGCGATAATAAATAATATGCGCAGATTATTTCCAGACGTAAATAAATTGGTAAGTTAAATAAATTAATTAAAAACATATCCAGTGCAAATAATTCCCCCCTGACGCGGCAGAATTCATGCTCTGGCGATCTGTTTTATCGGCAATACAGAAGGAAAGAAAATGAAATTAATCTCGCTGTGTCTGGCGACATTGGTTGCCGGACTGGTTGCCGGCCCGGTTGGCGCGGCAGACGGCACGCTGAACTTTATCGGTAAGGTTGTGAACGGGGCATGCAAGCTTGAGGGAGCGGGCGACAACGGGGTCATCAACGTCAGCATGGGCGACATTCCGCTGTCGCGGCTGAAAAACAGTCAGTCTGGCACCGGGCCGGCGGTAGGTGTCGATATTCGCGTCAAAGATTGTGAGAAAGGCACCTACTATATTGTGGTGGATGGCCCCACCCCCACCGGCATGCCTGAACATCGCGTACTGGCCCTCGACGGCCGCGGCAAGCCAGCCGGCAACGTAGGAATTCTGCTCACCGACCGTACAGGCACTCCGCTCAGCCTCGATGAACGCATCGATCCGCAACACGATCCCCGCATTGAGATCCCGGTGGACGGCGGCTCCGGCACCTTCAGGCTCAAAGCTTTCTACTACACCTGGGATAAAGCCCACATGGATCCTGGCGACGGCAACGCGACGGCCCGGTTTACCATTATGCAGGAATAGCTTTCCGGTCAGGGATGAAACGTCGACGTAAAGGAAGCGATCATGAAAACTCAGGTGGCTGTTTTGCTCAGCGCATTGGCCTTTCAGGCCTGCGCCGGGATAACCATTAATGCCTCACGGGTGATCTATTCAGGAAAAGACAAAGTCGCCAGCCTGAATATCAATAACCGCAGCAGCACCCCCTATAAAGTGCAGATCTGGCTGGACGCCGGGCTCAATGCCTCGCGCGTCGGCCTGCCGATGGTGGCGACGCCGCCGCTGGTCTATTTATCGCCGCAGCAATCCGCCCAACTGCGCTTTATCTATCTCGGCAGCGGGCTGCCCGACGATCGGGAAAGCCTGTTCTGGGTCAATATCCAGGAGACGCCGCCGACCGCCGGCGACAATCATACGCTGCAATTTGTCGTCCGCACCCGTCTAAAGCTGTTTTATCGTCCACCCGCCATCGCCACCACCCTCGTCAAAGAGGTGCAAAAGCTGCAGTGGCAGCAGAGCGGCAATAACCTGCGCTTGACGAACTCAGGCCCTCTGCATATCACCCTGGTCAACGGAGCGCTGATCGATAATAAAGGCCACCTCTCGCCGATGAGAAACGTGATGCTCCGGCCCTACAGCAGCCATACCGTAATGACCACCGACAGCGCTCGCCTGTACCAGTTGAACTATATCGACGACTACGGCGCGGTAGTGCCGATCCCGCTGCAGGGCAGTCTGCCCCCGGGGCCAGGCTAGTTATACTCCAGGGCGAAGGTCACCATGCTGTTGGCCGTGCCCGCCGCCACGGTGGCGTCGGTTTGCACATACTGCGCGTTAAAATTGATAGCCTCGGCGGTCCCGGCGCTGGCGCCGGTTACCCTTTTCAGGATCGGCAGATTGCTGGCCTCATTGATCTTAACGCTGGTGCCGTCGGGCACCGCCGCGCCGGGGTTATTGCCGTAGGTCAGCTTCACGCCGACGCCGCTGGCGCTGTTGCTGACCTGGCTCAGCGCCAGGGTATCGCTCTCCACGCTCACGCCGAAAAAGCCGATGCGCACGTCGGTCGGCGTCGGACAGAACACCGGGATCGAAAAGCGCTTCGCCTGGCCGCCGGTGCTCCCTTTACCGTGAAACTCCGCCCGGTTTACCGTGCCCAGAGTGACCTGGATCGACGACGTCGTCACCTGACAGCTACCGCTGCTGCCGATGTCCACGTTCAGGGCAGCCATATCGATACTGACCGGCGCGCTGGCGACATAGCTGGCGCTGCCGCTGGCCTGCTGCTCAATGGTCATCTCCCCCACCTGCGGCAGCGACGGCGAGTTGGTATGCGTCCCGTCCGCCAGCTGCACCGTCCCGGTTTTATAGAAGGTCACCGCGATCCTGACCGTGGTTTGCTGCTGCGTCATCAGCGCCGGGAGCATCGCGCTGTCGCACACTACCACCGACTCGCCGCCCGCGGAGTGGCTGCCGTCGATAGCGCGCATCGGGCCGCCGGCGCACTGAAAGCTGAGCGAATACCCGATGCCGTCGATGGCGCTGGGGTAGACGTGCTGTCCGTTAATCACCACCGGCGCGCCGCCGGTTTTCAGCTGCTTATAGACGATGCGTTTGGCGCTCGCCGTCGGCAGCTGCAGGTCGCAGGAAAAGGGGATCCCGCTGCCGTTATCCGCCATCGCGCTGGTCATCTGGGTATTGACCGGCAGCGTGGGTAAATACTTGATATTGGGAATATTGACCGTGGTCTGACCGATATTCGCGCGGCAGGTTTCCGCCCGCACGCCGGGAAGATAACCGCTCAGCGTCAGCAGAAAGAGGAAAGGAAGTAGACGAAAAACAGATTTCATAGCCGCCTCAGCGTGTCTGGCACAGTCCGGAGACGGTTTTCACCGTGTTCAGACTCTGCTGTGGGTTATCCGGAAGATGAAAATGCAGCCTGCAGCTCTGCGACTGGTTGTTCACGACCCAGCTCACCGCCAGGGTCCCCTCCTGCGGTACGCCGCTGAGGTACACCTGGCCGCCGTCAGCCACCATGCCGCCCGGCGCATTGCCGCTCTCCTCCGTCCCGACCAACCGTGCGCTGGCGCCAAACGGTAACGGCCCCTGGGCATTGCGGAGGGTAAACAGCACCCGGTTGCCAATGTGGGTCCGGTAGTTGGCCATCACCACCGCGCCGCCGCTGGGGATCACCGTCTGCCCCTGCTGGTCGACGTCGGTATCATCCGCCATCGACTCCGTGTCGAGGGTAATGACATTTTTCCGATAGGCGGTGAGGGACGGCACCACGGCATAGCCGCGCCAGTCGGTGTGCACATTGTTGCCGTTTTGTACCGCCACCCCGGCGGCCCCCGGCGCGCGGACGATGGCGAAGCTCTCTCCCACCGTCTGGCCGAAAGTGACCCCGTGCGGATGCGCGACCACCGAGCCGGCGCCTCCCCAGGTCAGCTGGTTGCTGGCGGCGTCATGGCGATAGCCAAGCTGGGCGTTGCCGAAGCCGCCGTGGTAGTCGAGAGCAGCGCTGCTATTGCTGCCTCGTCCCTGATTGCCATAGCCCTGCTGAACCGAGTAGAACAGGTTCGGCCGCGACGGCACCGCGCCATACAGCGACACCTGCTGCGAGGTATAGCCATTGCTGTCCGAGGTGGTGTTGTAGCTCACCGCGCTGTCGGACAGCGGACCACCCAGCGGAATATTGATATTGAAAGACCAGGAGCGATCATTTTTTTGCTGACCGCTGGCGCGGGTGTAGTAATAGCCCACCCCCCAGGAGATCCCTTTCCAGGCGCTGTAGAACCCGAGATGTACCGTCTCATCCCGGCTCTGCCGGTGCCAGTATTCCTGCGACCAGGCGGAAACCGCCAGACTCCCCAGATCGCCAAGGCTTTGTGACACCGAGATCTCTTCCCGTCGGCGCCGGTTGTCCACCTGCCCCTGCGCGCTTTCCAGGGCGCTGGCTTCGGCAAAATCGTAATAGCCGCTGGAGGAGTAGCGATAGCTGGCGAGGCTGAATGCGGTGCCCGAGCTGACAAAATTTTTCTGATACTGAGCGCGCAGCGAATGGCCCGCATAGCGCTTACCCGACGGGGTACGGGTGACGGCCTGGGTGACGTCGCCTCCCAGCGATCCGAATTCGCCGAAGCCGCGGCCCAGGCCCAGCGCCCATGACTGATAGTCCTGGGCCAGCTGCGTGCCGCCGTAGAGGGTAAATCCCGCCGACAAACCATAGAACAGGGTGCCCTGCAGGAATTCCGGCGAGCGCACCGAATCCGCCCCGGAGTGGTAGCGGCCGGCGCTGAGGCTGAATTTGCCTCGCCCTTCGCGCAGCATATACGGCACGGCGGAATAGGGTTGGGTAAAGGTGCGCACCGAACCATTGCTCTCGGTCACCTTCACCTCCAGATCGCCGCTCTGCGAGGTGGGATAAAGATCGCTGATGGCGAACGCCCCCGGCGACACAAAGGTTTCGTAAATCACATATCCGTGCTGGGAGACGGTCACTTTGGCATTGCTGTGCGCCACGCCGCGAATGGTAGGGGCAAAGCCACGCTGGCTGTCCGGGAGCATCTCATCGTCAGACATCAGCTGTACGCCGCGAAACGGGATACTGTCAAACACGTCGCCGGTGGTGTAAGTATCGCCGATCCGCAGCAGACTCTTCAGCGAGCGGACGTCGCGCTGCAGCCAGGTGCTCTGTGAATCCCAGTGTCGGCGCTGCTGGTCGTACTGCATTGAGGAGACGTTGCGCAGCCGCCAGGCGCCCAGGTTCACGCCGCTGCGTAAATTGAGATAGTTTGAGCGGCTGCTCTCCCCGTCATCGGCGTTCTTGATTTGCGCGCCGGAAAAGTAGTAATCGACAAACGCGGCCGGCACGCCATCGTCCCAACGCGAGGGATCGACATAGCCGCGGCTTTGCACGTTCATCGCCGCCTGGGGAATACTCAGCGTCAGGCGCTGGTTAGCGAAGGTGAAGCGGCTGCTGGCGTCGGGAATAAACTTCTCGATCCGGGTGAAGGTCTCACCCTCATGCAGCGTTTGAAAAGCCGGAAACGCGCTAACGTTAACCCCATACTCCGCCAGCTGCCCGGGCGTCAGCACCGGCTGCAGCTTCCCGCCATCGTCAACAAACGTAATATCGGCCTGGCCCAGCTCCTGGTCGTTAACCACCACGGTGACAGGGTAAGTCCCCGGCTGCTGTCCGCCGGGTTTGGCGAAGTAGTGCAGATCGGAGGTTTGCTGCTGCGGGTCGGCAAACTCCAGCGCCGCCGGGTCAAAATAGTCGTCAGCCAGCGCCCGGCTCAGCGGGCTGAGACAACAGATCATCGTCGGCAGCGTCGCCAGCGCCAGCGCCCGTCCGGCGGTGACGGGCAACGCGGCATACTCCCGCACCCTGGCTGTTGTTATTCTTTTCATGCTGGCGCCGTCCGGTAAGCTCATTACAAAGGGGAATTACTGCTGGGCGAAATCGCTGACGCCGCCGTAGTCGTTAATCGCCCGCCATTTGACGGTGCCGTGCCCGCTCACCGACCACGTTTTCTGACCGAAGGGGGCCACCATGCCAGGGTCGTCGATTGCCTGCCCGCCCACCGCGACGGAATAAAAAGAGACAAAATAGGGAGTGGGGTTTGCCACCGTCAGATGACCGCCGGACTGGCTAAACTTCAGCTGCTGCCAGGCTTTCGCCGGGTCGCCCGCCAGGCCGTTGGGGCGATAGAAGATTTTGAATTTCGACTTAATATTGACCTGCAGCTTGTTCACCTCGCCCTGGGGCGTCGGGGCGATACTTTTGACGTTCAGCCAGTAGACCGATTCACGGTCGCTGGGCAACGAGGCGCCAATAAAGTTAATGCGCAGGACGTTATTTTGCTCCGGATCGAGACGGAACAAGGGCGGTGTGACAATGAAGGGCACCCTGGCCTTATCGTTTTCCGCGTAATTTTCCACCCATGACTGCACCAGATAGGGCGTATGGGTATCGGCATTAGTGACTGAAATAGCAGCTTCACGCTTCCCTTCCTGATAAATCACACGGGTTCCACCCATGACAATACCGGCCTGCGCTGCCGTGGAGCACAGCAGAAAGGCCGCAACGGCAATTATTTTCTTCATCATGACTTACCATCAGGCAAAGGTTGAACAGACAATAAAATAAAGCAGTAAATAACAGAGCCAGTACCCGTCGGGATAATTCGCAAAAACAACTATACCGTCACGAATATATTTCATGACTTCATGACAATTATCTCTTTAGCTATCTGCAATTAATCAGGACGCAATGAACTGACTCTGAATAACGTGCAATATAATTAGTTATAAATCATATTGAAATTAGCCGTACCGTCGGCTTTACCTGCCGTCACGGTCGCCGCGGTGGAGACATAGTCGGCGTAAAACTCGAGGTCGGCAGTGCCGGTGCCGCCGCTGGAACCCGGAGTGACCGTTTGTTTTGCGGTCGTTTTACCGAGGCTGACCGCCGTCGTCTGATCGTGCTCATACAGCTTAATGGCTACGCCTTTGGCGCCGCCGCCGTTGATGGCCAGCAGGGAGGTATCCGTCTGTTCACGCGCGCCGTCAAACAGCACGGCGACGGTAGTCACGCTGGCCGGGCAATCTTTCACTTTGATATGGAAAGGAGTTTTCGTGGTTTCGGCGCCGGTGCCGGTAAAATAGTTGCTGGCCCATTTGCCCAGATCCACAGGCTGGCCGGAAGAATTACTATCAACGTTGCAAGAGCTGTCGGTGATCGACCCATTGAAGGTGATCTGCCCGCCGGCGCCTTGCGCACTGGTGCCCGAGTTTGGATTAATGGTATTGGCCGCAGTAGCCTGGAAGGCGACGCCAGAAAGCAGCGCCCCTATGAGGATGGTGATAAAGCGAGGTTGTTTTTTCATTATTTATCTCATCGTTAACGAATATATTTTCCATCATCGCTAATAGCTCCATAGCTATCGCGAAACGGCTCGTCAGCTCCTCCCTGTAAATGTTCATTGCGTTCCTTCCGCAGGATAGTAGGCACACGTTCTCTCCACTCTGCTTTATTTCGCCAACAGATGGCCATGAATGACAAGCAGAAGAAAAAAGAGTTATTTTGATGTGCGAAATAAATATATTACCCGAAGTATCAAAAGGCAACCTGAGTAAATGTTAATTGTAGGTTAACAACTGTATTCGCCATAAACTTAATTTTTGAAATGGCTTTTCAATGTTAATTTACATATCTATACAAAAGAAATTAAAATACCTTTAAACAACAACAGATCAATTCCATTAACAAATTTAAAGATAAGTGCTCAAAAAGTCGTCTTGTTTTATTGTGCGCTTGCCGGGCAGCACCAAAAAATTAGGAATTTTCCTGGTATTAATATTCATCATTTCTACACAAACGACGCTAAGACAGTCAGCCCCATCCGATAATTTCTTGTTCTGGAAGTGTTTTTATTTTCAAGTGAAAGTAGTTATATCAGTGATGTGAATATATCGCCGTTGCCGCCGATACTAACCCATCGTTTGCATGGGGTTATTTTGAAGTAAAAAAAATCCGCAACCCGAATGGATTGCGGACTGGGGATCAATCAGAAATGAGATGGACTTCAGAACAGGCCCAGCGGCGCGGTGCCGTAGCTCACCAGCAGGTTTTTGGTTTGCTGGTAGGCATCCAGCGCCATCTTGTGCGTTTCCCGGCCGACGCCGGACTGTTTATAGCCGCCGAACGCCGCATGCGCCGGATAGACATGATAGCAGTTGGTCCATACGCGACCCGCTTTTATGCCGCGGCCCATGCGATAGGCGAGGTTGGTATCGCGCGTCCACACCCCAGCGCCGAGGCCAAACTGGGTCTCATTGGCGATAGCCAGCGCTTCCGCTTCGTCCTTAAAGGTGGTCACCCCGATCACCGGCCCAAAGATCTCCTCCTGGAAGGAGCGCATATCGTTGCGGCCTTTAATTAGCGTGGGCTGAATATAAAAACCATTATCCAGCGCCGGCGCGATAGCCGCCCGCTCGCCGCCGGTCAGGATTTGGCCGCCCTCTTCCCGGGCAATCTGAATATAGGAGAGGATCTTGTCGAACTGCTGGCGGGAAGCCTGGGCACCGATCATGGTGTCGGTATCTAACGGATCGCCGCGGCGGATCTGCGCCACCTTCTCCATGACCCGCGCCATAAAGGGCTCATAGATGGATTCATGGATCAGCGCCCGCGACGGGCAGGTACAGACCTCACCCTGGTTGAAGAAGCCGAGCACCAGCCCCTCCACCGCCTTCTCAATAAACTCCTCTTCTCCCTCCATCACGTCGGCGAAGTAGATATTGGGCGATTTGCCCCCCAGCTCGACGGTGCAGGGGATAATATTCTCCGCGGCGCAGGCGAGAATATGCCGCCCGACCGGCGTGGAGCCAGTAAATGCCAGCTTGGCGATACGTTTGCTGGTGGCCAGCGCCTCGCCCGCCTCTTTGCCGAAACCCTGCACCACGTTCAGCACCCCGGCCGGGAACAGATCGCCGATCAGCTCCAGCAGCAGAGTAATACTCAGCGGCGTCTGTTCCGCCGGCTTGAGCACCACGCAGTTACCCGCCGCCAGGGCCGGGGCCAGCTTCCACGCGGCCATCAGCAGCGGGAAGTTCCACGGGATAATCTGACCGACCACCCCCAGCGGTTCATGGAAATGGTAAGCTACCGTGGTTTCATCAATCTCGGCGGTACTCCCCTCCTGGGCGCGCAGGCAGCCGGCGAAGTAGCGAAAATGATCCACCGCCAGCGGCAGGTCGGCGTTCAGCGTTTCGCGGATCGGTTTCCCGTTGTCCCAGCTCTCCGCCACCGCCAGATATTCCAGATGCTGTTCAATACGATCGGCGACCTGCAGCAGCAGCCGGGAGCGCTGCTGCACTGAGGTTTTGCCCCACGCCGGCGCCGCACGGTGGGCGGCGTCGAGGGCGAAGTCAATGTCTCTGGCATCCGACCGGGGAAACTGCGCAATGTTGCTGCCGTCTACCGGGGAGGTATTCATAAAGAATTCACCGCTCAGCGGCTCGACAAATTTACCGTCAATAAAGTTGCCGTAAGCGGATTTAAATGAAACCAGGGCGCCGGGCTGGCCAGGGTGTGCATAACGCATCGCAAATCTCCTTCTGTAGGGTTGAGACGCAGCGGCATATTGATTTTTTAAACTTGCCGCCGAACGCTTCTCACTTTGCAGGGGTTATGCCAGTTTTTTATTTACTTTAAATCTTTTTATTTATTAATAGGTTGCCTTCACTAACTGGGCAGATAGTCAGCCACTGTTGCACGGGTTTCCACTTATGTGTTGCAAATCGCAACACCAAATAAACCAAATAGCTACAATATTGCAACACAGCAACATCGACCCAGAGGTGCCCTGTGCCAGGCAATCCCTTTCTTCTCGCACCAGAGGTTAACGCCAATCCCCTGCTGAGCGATTCATGGTCTCGCTGCCAGCGCTACGGTCTGGATCCCGCTACCGAGGATTTTCCCCGCCTCGACGCCGGCGAGCTGGCGGATCGACTCGCCAGCCACCGCAGCCTGCAGCAGTTGGCGCAGCCGGTGGTGGAAGCCCTGTCGCGCCAGGTGGCGGACCTGCAGTCGGTGGTGATCCTCTCCGACCCCGGCGGTCTGGTGCTGCACACCGTTGGCGATACCCAGGCGATGCAAAAGGCGCAGCGCGTGGCGCTGGCGCCCGGCAATCTGTGGAGCGAAAGCGGGCGTGGGACCAACGCCATCGGCACCGCGCTGGCGATTGACGACGGCTGCGAAATCGATGGCCGTCAGCACTTTCTCACCCGCAACCAGAATCTGTACTGCGCGGCGATGCCGCTCCAGCGGCCGGACGGAAGTATCGCCGGCGTGCTGGATATCTCCGGCCCGGCGGATTTTCCCCACCAGCACACCTTTGGCTGGGTGAAAGCAGCGGCAAAGCAGATTGAGTATCTGTGGGTGAAGCAGAGCCTGCATCCTGAGCAGTGGCTGATGAGCCTGCACCGGCAGGTGGACAAGCTCGACAGCGTCGAGGAGCTGCTGCTGGTCTTTTCCGATAACGTCCTCACCGCCGGCAACCGGCTGGCGATGCGCGAGTTCGGCCTGAGCGCGGCGCAGTTTGGCCAGCTCACCTTTGCGTCGCTCTTTCCGACGCTGACGCAAACGGCGGTCAGCGTTCCCCTGCCGCTGACCACCCCGCAGGGTCGCTATCACTATCGCCTGCGCGAGCCCACCCGCCGCCGGGTGGCGGTGAGCGCCCCGCCGGCCATGCAGCTCCCCTTCACCAGCCCGCGGGAAGGCGAAAAGCTGCTCCGGCTGCTTAACGCCGGCATCGCGCTCTGTATTGAGGGGGAAACCGGCAGCGGCAAAGAGTATGTCAGCCGCACGCTGCACCAGCACAGCCGCTGGCGCAGCGGTAAATTCGTCGCCATTAACTGCGCCGCCATCCCGGAATCGCTGATCGAGTCCGAGCTTTTCGGCTACCAGCCGGGGGCGTTTACCGGCGCCAGTAAAAATGGCTATATCGGCAAAATCCGCGAAGCCGAGGGCGGGGTGCTGTTTCTTGATGAGATCGGCGATATGCCGCTGGCGCTGCAGACCCGCCTTCTGCGGGTACTGCAGGAGAAAGAGGTTGCCCCGCTGGGCGCCAGCCGCAGCGTGCCGGTGAACTTCGCCTTGATCTGCGCCACGCACCGAAACCTGACCCAGCGGGTCAGCGCCGGCGAATTCCGCGAAGATCTACTGTGGCGCCTGCGGGAGTATGCCCTGGCGCTGCCTCCGCTGCGCGAGTGGCCAGCGCTGGAAACCTTTATCGCCACCCTGTGGCGCGACCTGGGCGGCGCTTCGCGCCGGGTGACGCTGTCCACCGCGCTGCTGACCCACCTCAGCCAGCTGCCGTGGCCGGGAAACGTACGCCAGCTACAGAGCGTCCTGAAGGTGATGCTGGCCCTCGCCGATGAGGGCGACACATTAACGCCCGATGCGCTGCCGGAGACATATCGCACCGCGCCTGCGCCGCTGCCGCGCGGGGGATTGCAGGCCCATGACGAGCAGTTGATTGTCGATACCCTCGCCAGAGTCAACGGCAACGTCAGCCGGGCGGCGCAGATGTTGGGCATCGCCCGCAGCACGTTATACCGTCGCGCCGCCCGTGCCGGACGGCCACGCCGCTGAGACTATGGCGTAAAGCGCGCCGGCAGCCAAGAGAACATCCGCCGGCTGACGGCCTCGCACATCAGCACCAGTCGTGGGCCGACCGCCTGCCAGACTCGCTTCGCCACGATGACCCCACCGACGGCGACCAGGGCCGCGCCCACCATATCCAGCGGAAAATGCACCCCAAGATAGATCCGCGACCAGGCCACCGGCAGCGCGGCCAGCAGCATCAGCAGGCCAAGCGCCCGCAGGCGCAGCGACAGCAGCGCAAACGCAGCACTGAACATTACCGTACCGTGATCGCTGGGAAAGCTGTTATCCGCCGGATGGCTTATCCAGGTATGGCCGAGGGGGATCATAAACGGCCGCGGATGGAACCAGAGCGTCCCGCACACCATCCCCAGCCCGAGGGAAATGATCACGGCCAGGGTCATAAACAGCGCCTGACGATGTCCCTCACGGCCACCGAGAAACCACAGGCCGAGCGCGATCGTCGGCATCATAAACACAATGCCATTGGCGCAAAAACTGGCCAGCGACAGCAGGCCATCCGCGGCGCCAGGCTGCGCGTTAAGCGCGAAAAAAACAGATTGATTCAGGGTTTCCAGGGCGTTCATGGCGATAGCTCTCAGTCGTCATCTTTCTGTCATTATCGCCCGGATGCCTTAAGATACCCTTAACCGCTGGGCGGTGTGCTTTTAGCAAGGCGCAGTCCTTCCCGCAGGGCATCGATCGCCACCCGCGTTTTTTGCGGCAGCCACGGCCCTTCCGGCCACACCGCGTGGATAGCGAAACGCACACGGTCGCTGGGCGCCAGAACCTGCTGCAGCGTCCCGTCGGCGAGCGCCTGCGCCACCAGCCAGTCCGGCAGCCAGGCGATGCCCATCCCCTGCTGCGCCGCGGCGGCGATGGCGGCAAAGTCATCCTGCACCAGCCACGCCTCCGGGGTGAAGCGCACTTCGCCCTGCTGCGGGTCGTAAAGTTGCCATTTTTGCAGCTGACCGTTATGCAGATAGCCGAGGGTGCGGTGCTCGCTCAGCCCGGCGATGGTCTGCGGCGCCGGCTGGCGGCGCAGGTACTCCGCCGCCGCGCACAGCACCATGCCATGCTCCCCCAGCGCCCGCGCCCGTAGCGACCCGGTATCGGCCAGGCTCCCGATACGCACCGCGAGATCAAACCCCTCTTCCAGCAAATTGACCTGCCGGTCGCTGTAGTGGAGCTCGAGCTTCAGCAGTGGATAGCGCTGACTCAGGCGGAACAGCAGCGGCGCCACGCAGCGCTGGCCAAACAGCACCGGCAGCGAAATCCGCAGCCGTCCCTGCACCTCGCCTTTGCCGCGCTGCAGCGCTTCTTCGGCCTCGCGAATGCGACCCAGCGCCTCCCGACACTGGTGATAAAATTGCTCTCCCTCTTCCGTCAGCAGTTGCCTGCGGGTGGTGCGCTGGAATAGCGCCACGCCGAGACGCGCCTCCAGCCGGGCAATGGTTTTCCCCACCGCCGATCGCGTGACGTGGAGGATCGTCGCCGCGCTGGCAAAGTTACCGCTCTCGACCACCGTGACAAACACCGGGATCGCGTTCAGATCGTCGCGCACAGATTGGTTCCTTATGGGATACAATAGCGGAAAATAATGTCACTCCAGAGAGAAAAAAGACAGTGTTAGTCTCTGCCTCTACCCTTTACCTGAGGCACTTATCATGGCTAACGTTCTGGTATTAAAATCCAGCATTAATGGCGAAACGTCCCTGACCAATCAGCTGATTAACGAATTTCTCGCGGCGCGCCAGGCGGCGGGTCACCCCGATCGGATCCGCGAACACGATCTCAGCGCCATGGCGCTGCCGACGCTGGATGGCGCGCTGTTCGCCGCCCTGCGCGGGGCGGCGGATCCGCAGCCGGCCATCCGCGCGGCGGTTGCGCTCTCCGACCAGCTTATCGCCGAGTTAAAAGCCAGCGACCTGCTGGTGATCGGCGCCCCGATGTATAACCTCAACGTCCCGACCGATCTGAAGAAATGGTTCGACCTCGTGGCGCGGGCGCGGGAAACCTTTCGCTACACCGACAGCTGGCCGCAGGGGCTGGTCGAGGGCGTCCGGGCGGTGGTCGTCAGCAGCCGCGGCGGTATTCACCAGGGCGAAAGCACCGACGCCGTCACCCCCTATCTGCGCGCGGTGCTGGGGCTGATGGGGATCCATGAGGTGGAGTTTATCTATGCCGAAGGGCTGGATAACCGCCCGCACGGTCGCGACGCCGGGATCGCCAGCGCCCGGGCGCAGATAGCCGATCTCGCCGTTCCGGCCTGAGTCACGGGAAAATGTGCTGGCGCTGGCGGTCTTTTTATTTTAGAGTTATCTAAATTTAGAAAAAGCTAAAATACATGACCACACCTGAAGATCTGCAGGCCCGCGCCGGAGAAGCCGCCGCGCTAATGAAAGCGATGAGCAATCCTCACCGATTGCTGATCCTGTGCATGCTGTGCGACGCGCCGCGGGCCAGCGCCGGTGAACTCGCCCGCGCCACCGGCCTGAGCCCTTCCGCCACCTCGCAGCATCTCGCGCGGATGCGTGACGAGGGGCTGATCGACAGCGAACGCGACGCTCAGCGTATTCACTATTTCATCACCCATCCTGCAGTACAGCAGGTGATCAACACGCTGAAAACGCTCTATTGCCCGTGAGGAGCCTATGACCATCGCCACCTTAACCCCTGCCGAAGCCCGGGCGCAGATTGCCCAGGGCGCGAGACTGATAGATATCCGCGATGCGGATGAATACGCGCGCGAACATATTCCCGATGCCGAGCTGGTGCCGCTCGCCGCCCTGAACGGCGGCGCGACCCTAAACGCCCGGGCCGGCGAGCGCGTGATCTTTCATTGCCAGGCCGGCTCCCGGACGCAGAATAACGCCATTCGTCTGGCCGCCGCTGCCGCGCCGGCGCAGGTCAGCCTGCTGGCGGGTGGGATTCAGGCGTGGAAAGCCGCGGGGCTCCCGGTTGAGGAAGATAAATCGCAACCGCTGCCGCTGATGCGCCAGGTGCAAATTGCCGCTGGCGTTCTGATTTTACTGGGGGTGCTGCTGGGCTATACCGTGAACGGCGGCTTTTTCCTGCTCAGCGGCGCGGTCGGCGCCGGGCTCACTTTCGCCGGGGTGACCGGCTTTTGCGGCATGGCGCGCCTGCTGGCGATCATGCCGTGGAACCGGCGCCAGGGGAGTTAAAACGCACTCCAGATAAGCCAGGCAATGCCGCCGAAAAGCAGCCATTTGACGATGTAATAGACCGTCTTATTCCATTTTTTCAGCCGCTTGCCGACAATACGGATCTGGTAGATATAGCGAAATGCCCGGTTAATTCCGCCGGTGCGATCGCTGGCGTCGTTGGGCGCCGAGGCGGCGCTCATCAGATAGCGCCCCAGCCAGTGGTTGACCTTCTGCGCCCAGCGGTAGCGCATCGGCCGTTCAATATCGCAGAACAGAATCAGTCGATTCTCACCGCTGGTATTTTCTGCATAATGGATATAGGTCTCGTCAAACAGCACGCCTTCCCCGTCACGCCAGCTGTAGCGCTGACCATCCACCTCGATAAAGCAGCGGTCATCGTTCGGCGTCGCCAGGCCAAGATGAAAGCGCAGGGAACCGGCGTAGGGGTCGCGATGGCGCGGCAGACGGCTGCCGTCAGGCAGGGTGGCGAACATGGCCGCTTTTACCGACGGGATATCCCGTAGCAGCGCGGTAGTTTGCGGACAAAGCTGGCTGGCGGAAGGATGGGCATCCTCATACCATTTCAGATAAAAGCGTTTCCAGCCGGTTTTAAAAAATGAGTTAAATCCGGCGTCATTATATTTATCGGCCGCTTTAATCTGCTCCAGTTGCTGGAGGCGGATCCCTTCTTCGCGAATAACCAGCCAGTTCTGCTGCAATATCGCCAGCTCGGGAAACATCTCCGGGCGCAGATAAGGCGTATTCGGTACGCGGGAAAATAAATACATAAATCCATTCAGCGGCGCGGTAAATGTGGAATGGTCGGAGAGCTGTCGCCAGAAACGATAGCGCACCCGTCCGCGGTAATGGACATACAGTACAGCAATAACAATGATCAACAGAATGATATACTTCATGGTGTCTTTCCTGACCTGATTGGTGGTAACCCTACCCTCGCCGTCCCCCCTTCTCAGCAGCGGTATGGCGCCAGCAAAACATTAACAACTCTAATACATATACCTCCAAATTGTTTTAACAAAAAACAGCACACCCGGTGTTCAGTGAACGGGCGTTGAGCTATGGTTTAGGTTCATACGTAGTATTAACAGTGAGGAGTGAATGATGTTTTCTGTCGGCGATCTGGTGCAACCGCGTGCGGGCGGGCCAAAACTGAAAGTGATCGAAGTGCAGGGCGAGGATCTGGTGGTGGTTCAGGCCGCTCAGGAGCAGGGAGAACGCTATACGCTGAAGTCAGACGAGGTGACGCGATATCAGGAAGAGGGAGACTTCGGCGTCTGCTGAAGCTCCCTCGCTGCAGGTCATAAGGCCAGGCCGGGCGGTGGGTCTTCCCCGCCGTCGTGGCGCTGGCCGAATCGGTTTTAAATTAAAAAGCTGTCCAGCGATTTCCCCTCGGCGACCGCCTGGGCAATCGGCTTCGGCATTCTTCCCTGGCCGGTCCAGGTTTTCTCGGCGCCGGTATGATCGGTATAACGATATTTCGCCGGGCGCGGTTTCCGCTTTTTACCGCCCGCCATCGGCGGCTGAATATCGGCCACCAGCTCGTCAGGAGAAATACCGTCGGCGCGCATCAGCTCAAGCCAGGTATTCACTTTTTCCTGATATTCCGCTTGCTGCTGTGCCGCCAGCTGCTGTTGCGTACGTATTTCTTCAGTGACGATCCTGAGCTTTTCCAGCATCTCTTCAAGCACGTCAATGGAGAATTCACGGGACAGCGCGCGCAGTGAACGGATATTATTCAGTTTGTGTAACATTGAAGACATAAAATTAAAAAATTCCAAATAGCAAATTAAAAGACACAACGCGGCAAGTGTAATAGAAACGTTTATTTATTTCCAGCCTGCGGTTGTCCAGATAAATATATTATGCAGAGAGTAAATCTCTTCCGCCTGCCCTATATCGGAAAATCCCCGGTTCTTTTTCGCCAGCGCGGGCCAACGAGACCATGAATAAATAAAAGCGGCGTATGATGAGATAGGAAAATATATTCAGCAGGCGATATTACCTTTATGGTCAGCGGCTTATCCTCTTATCGTCGGCGGATGCGCAGGCCCTCTCAGCCCAACCTAATGAATAGTTACTCGGCCATTAAGAATAAAACGCCACTCGGCATTTTAGAATTTTCCACCACAAAAACCGGCATAATGGCATAAAAACATCTAAACGAGACACTCATCACAGGCTAACGCGATTTTGCGCCACGGCGAGTGCTCAGACGCCGAATCGTGGGTCAAACATCACGGCAAAAAACCACATAACAATATGAAATAAAACACATTTAACAAAACAAGCAATAAAAGTAGCGTAACGGGCAGAAAACCAACCGTCGCAGAGTATTTTATCGACAAAAAGGCAATAAATAAAAATTTATAGCTAGTTGCCACTTTTAATGCAGAGATATACTCTACGCACATCAAAACAGGCAGCCCAAAAACGCTATACCAACGCGCATTTTTCGGCGTTCTTGACTTCATTTTCGAGGAGCACTCCGATGTTCTCTGCGCACTCCCGCTTGCGGCACGCGGTTGCAGACACCTTTGCGATGGTGGTTTACTGCACCGTCGTCAACATGATGATCGAAATTTTTCTCTCTGGTATGACGTTTGAGCAGTCGTTATCGTCGCGTCTGGTGGCGATCCCGGTCAACATTATTATTGCTGTTCCTTACGGGATTTATCGCGACTTCGCCATGCGTCAGGCCCGGCGCATCACTCCGGCCGGCTGGATGAAAAATATGGCCGACGTGCTGGCCTACGTGACCTTTCAGTCGCCGGTATATGTCGCCATTCTGTGGAGCGTGGGTGCGGACTGGCACCAGATTGTCGCTGCGGTGAGCTCGAACCTGGCGGTATCGATGATGATGGGCGCCGCTTACGGCTACTTCCTCGACTATTGCCGCCGCCTGTTCCGCGTGGCTCCCTACCAGCAGGCAAAAGCCTGACCGACCCGTTAACAGCGACTGGCTCTGCCAGTCGCTTCCTCCCGCCAGCCGACTTCGCCCGGGCCTTTATCCAGCGAATTAATTCGTCGACATGGCCGGCTGAGCTTCGCCAAATAGCCCATTCAGAAAACGCTCAAGCGCCATGCGTGAGCTAAATCCGTGCGGAATTCCATAATGCTGCTGCGCATCCCCGGCTAAATACAGCGGAAACTGTTCATAATGGTCGCAGGTTTTGATATCTGAAGCCGGTTCAGCCAGCATATTGCTGCGCTCTTTTAACGCCGGATGAATAACTAACGCTGTTCGCCCCATGCGCGCTTCGCGGTTCACATAAACATAATTATCGCCGCGGCGATAGCCGTACGCTTTTTGCGTCACAACATCCATGGTGAAGCCGGCTTTTTCAAGAACACGCGCCACCTCATCGGGTCTTAAATACATACTGATTCCTCGTTATCTTTTACCGCACATTGACCTTACCTTATTCATTAAGGGCAGTGCTTTCGGAATATTCCAGAAACCACAGCAGTAAGCATAATTCAAAATCTTGTCCTACACTTACTCACTCGATGGAATTAAGGGAGATAACGATGGCTAACCATGTGAACCGCAACAATTTTGACGATAACGCCGAAGATATTCATAACGATGTCAGCCAATTAGCGGACACGCTGGAAGAGGTGCTGAAATCGTGGGGCAGTGACGCGAAAGAGGAAGCGGAAGCGGCGCGTGCCAAAGCGCAGTCGCTGTTAAAAGAGACCCGCGCCCGCATTAATGGCCACAACCGGGTGCAGCAGGCGGCGCTGGATGCGCGCCAGGCAGCATGTGATGCGCTGGGCTGCGCCGATACCTACGTGCGCAATAAACCGTGGCACAGCGTGGGCGCCGCCGCCGCCGTCGGGGTATTTATTGGCGTATTGCTCAATTTACGTCGATAATAGCTATAGCGTTTGCTGCCGCCGCGCGATAAGCGTGCGGAAGCCCGCCTGCTTCACGGAAAGCAATGAAGATAACAAATACGCGTCAGCCCCTGCGCGCCTCTGGCCGCAGGGGTTTTTTACGCACCATCGGGTGTGACGCCGACGCCGATCGCCTCCCCCAGCCGCCGGGCCAGCGCGCCAGCCATTGCCGGCGAGCGAATATTGGTAAAACTCATCAGTAATCCCCCCTCGCCGGTATGGCGCATCCGCCAGTCGCTCAACGCCTGTACCGCCAGCCCGGCCGCCACCGCCCGTTGGGCCAACAGGCGATCGTCGCCGCTAACCGGCATGACCAGCTGAATCCCCCCTTGCTGCGGCGTAACCTGAAAGCCCTGCGCCTGCAGAGCAGACTCCAGCCACTGCCTGCGCTGGCTGTAGCTGGCGCGCATTTTTTTCAGATGACGCCAGAAATGGCCCTGCTGGATAAAATCCGCCAGCGTCTGCTGCCACAGGGTGGGAACCGTACAGGGCTGGCGCTCCACGGTCTGCTGAAAGCGCGCCGCCAGCGCGCTCGGCACCACCAGCCAGGCGGTGCGCAGCGCCGGAAACATCGACTTGCTGAAGGTGCCCGCGTAGATGACCCGCTGGGGCGCATCAAGGCTTTTCAGCGGCGGCAGCGGTTTGCCGCGATAGCGAAACTCGCTATCGTAATCGTCCTCAATGATCCATGCGTCACGCTCCGCGGCCCATGCCAACAGCTGGCGACGCCAGGGCAGCGACAGCGCCACGCCCAGCGGACTCTGATGCGCCGGGGTGAGCAGGGCAAACCGCGCCTGCGGATGATGGCGCTGGCCCCAGGCGATATCCATCCCCTCGTCGTCCACCGGGATCGCATCCACCACCAGTTGCCCGGCCTCGACCACCGGGCGGATAAAGGGATATCCCGGATCTTCCATCCACATATGCTGCCCCGGCTGTGCCAGAGTACGCAGGATCAGGTTCATAGCGGTGGCATAGTTGCCGGCGATCAGCACCTGCTCCGGCTGACAGTCGATACTGCGCGACAGGCGCAGATAGTCGACGATCGCCTGACGCAGAAGCGGGTCGCCGCCGGGATCGCCGGGCGCCAGATCGAACCGCGACTGCGTGCGCAGCCGGCGCCCCATCACCCGCGCCCACAGCCCGCGCGGAAAGAGATCCAGCGCCGGGAGCCCCATCTGAAACGGCAACGGCTCCGCCGGCGCGGCAGGTTGCGCTGGCATTACCGGCGCCAGCTGGCGCGGACTGAGCCGTTCGCTGACAAAGGTTCCCGCCTGCCCGCGTCGCTCGAGCCAGCCCTGAGCGACCAGTTCGCCCCAGGCGTTTTCGATGGTTGCCCGGGAGACGCCCTGCTCCTGGGCAAACACCCGGCTGGCGGGCAGACGGCTGCCAGGAGCCAGTTCGCCCCGTTCAATGGCGGATTTCAGCTGGCGGGCAATACGCTGATAGAGAGGGAGGTGGCTGGCTTCCATTATGGTCTGCTTTTTTCATCACAATATGGCTATCTTTTGCAGTCCATTATAGTGCTATTTTGGCTGCCGTCTTAGAGAGGAGAACACCATGAGCCAATTACGTCAGCCATTCAGTGAACTAAGCCCGGAAGTCTATAAAGGGCTGGTGCAGGCCAGCCTCGCGCTGGAGAAAAGCGAACTGGGCAGCGCCCTGGTGGAGCTGGTCTATTTACGCGTGTCGCAGATCAACGGCTGCGCCTTCTGCCTTGAGAAGCACAGCCAGGCGCTGCGCAAGGGCGGCATGGCGCAGAGCAAACTGGATGCCCTGGCCGGCTGGCGGGTGAGCGACCATTTTACCCCTGCCGAACGCGCGGCACTGGCGTGGGCCGAGTCGGTCACCGACATCGCCGCCAGCCATGCGGAAGATGAGGTTTACCTGCCGCTGCGCGAACATTTTACCCCGCGTCAGATAAGCGATCTCACCTTCGCTATCAGCCTGATGAACGCCTTTAACCGCCTCGCCGTCGCCATGCGTCTGTAGTTTCGCGCAACCTTCCCCCTCCTCCGCCTGGCCATCCCGGCGGGGGAATCCTTTGCTAAAAACGCTATATATTGAGTGGTTGAAGTTTTAAATAACTACATCTAGTATTTCCTTATTGAATGGCCCACAACGTTCGACGCTACGTTTAGCGCCGTGCTGTTATCTTAAATGGAAATACGAATCATGCGCATTATTATTTACACTCGAAATGACTGCGTGCAGTGCCATGCCACCCGGCGAGCCATGGAGAGCCGGGGACTGGCCTTTGAAATGGTCAACGTCGACCAACAGCCGGATGCCGCCGACATCCTGCGCGAGCAGGGATTTCGCCAGCTGCCGGTGGTGATCGCCGGCGACCTGCGCTGGAGCGGCTTCCGCCCGGATATGATCAATCGCCTGCGTCCCTCCGTCGCGGCGGCCAGCGCATGAGCCTCATCGTCTACTTCTCCAGCCGTTCGGAGAACACCCATCGCTTTGTGCAGCGCCTGGGGCTGCCGGCGGTGCGCATCCCTCTGAACGAGCGTGAACATCTGCAGGTAGACGAGCCCTACATTCTCATCGTTCCCAGCTATGGCGGCGGCGGCACCGCCGGCGCCGTGCCGCGTCAGGCGATCCGCTTTTTAAACGACGTACATAACCGTCGACTGATCCGCGGGGTGATTGCCGCCGGCAATCGCAACTTTGGCGACGCCTGGGGGCGCGCCGGGGATGTCATCGCGCAGAAGTGCGCCGTGCCCTATCTCTACCGCTTCGAGCTGATGGGAACCCCCGACGATATCGATAACGTACGCAAAGGAGTCAGCGAATTTTGGCAACGACAACCGCAGAACGTATAACCGCCGCCGTGGATTTTCACGCCCTCAATGCGATGCTGAACTTATACGACAGCGAGGGCCGCATCCCGTTTGAGAAAGATCGCCAGGCGGTTGAGGCCTTTATGGCGACCCAGGTTCAGCCCAACACCCTCGCCTTTGCCAGCCAGGAGGATAAACTCAGCTGGCTCGTCCGCGAGGGCTATTACGATCCGCAGGTGCTGGCCGGCTATGACCGCGGGTTTGTGTTGGCGTTGTTCGACCATGCCCGGCGCGCCGCGTTTCGCTTCCAGACCTTCCTCGGGGCCTGGAAGTTCTACACCAGCTACGCGCTGAAGAGCTTTGATGGCAAACATTACCTCGAGGATTTCGCCGAACGCAGCGTAATGGTGGCCCTGACGCTGGCCCGGGGCGATGAACAGCAGGCGCGGCAGCTGACGGAGGAGATACTCAGCGGCCGCTTCCAGCCGGCTACCCCCACCTTCCTCAACGCCGGCAAACAGCAGCGCGGAGAGCTGATCTCCTGCTTCCTGCTGCGCATTGAGGATAATATGGAGTCCATCGGCCGGGCGGTGAACTCGGCGCTGCAGCTGTCGAAGCGCGGCGGCGGCGTGGCCTTTTTACTCTCTAACCTGCGCGAGGCCGGGGCGCCGATCAAGCGCATCGAAAACCAGTCCTCCGGCGTGGTGCCGGTGATGAAGATGCTGGAGGATGCCTTCTCCTATGCCAACCAGCTCGGTGCCCGCCAGGGGGCGGGGGCGGTCTGGCTGCACGCGCACCATCCGGATATTTTGCGCTTCCTTGATACCCGGCGTGAAAATGCCGATGAGAAAATCCGCATCAAAACCTTGTCGCTGGGGGTGGTGATCCCTGATATCACTTTCCAGCTGGCGAAAGAAGACGCGCAGATGGCGCTGTTCTCGCCGTATGATGTCGAACGGCTGTACGGCAAACCCTTCGCCGACTGCGCCATCGGCGACCTCTATCCGCAGCTGGTGGCCGACGAGCGGGTGGGCAAACGCTGGATCCGCGCCCGCGACCTGTTCCAGCGCCTGGCGGAGATCCAGTTTGAATCCGGCTACCCGTACATCATGTTTGAAGACACCGTGAACCGCGCCAGTCCAGTGGCCGGGCGGGTCACCATGAGCAATCTGTGTTCCGAGATCCTGCAGGTCAGTACGCCGTCCGCCTATAATGAAGACCTCAGCTATGCCCATATCGGGGAAGATATCTCCTGCAACCTCGGCTCGCTGAATATCGCCCATACCATGGACTCGCCGGATTTCGGCCGCACAATCGCCACCGCGGTGCGCGCCCTGACCGCCGTGTCCGACATGAGCCACATTCAGTCGGTCCCTTCCGTGGCGGCCGGCAACGCGGCCTCCCACGCCATCGGCCTGGGGCAGATGAATCTGCACGGTTACCTGGCGCGGGAAGGCATTGCCTACGGCAGCCCGGAGGGGCTGGACTTCACCAATATCTACTTTTACACCGTGACCTGGCACGCGCTGCACACCTCGATGCTGTTGGCTCGCGAGCGCGGTCAGCGCTTCGCCGGCTTCGAGCAGTCGCGCTACGCCAGCGGGGAGTACTTCGACAAATATCTGCATGAGGAGTGGCAGCCGAAAACCGCACGGGTCCGCGCGCTGTTCGCCCGCGCCGGCATCTCCCTGCCCGACCGGGAAAGCTGGCGCCAGCTGCGCGACGACGTCATGCGCTATGGCATTTACAACCGCTATCTGCAGGCGGTGCCGCCCACCGGCTCGATCTCGTACATCAACCATGCCACCTCCAGCATTCACCCGATCGTCTCGAAGATTGAGATCCGCAAAGAGGGGAAAACCGGACGGGTGTACTACCCCGCGCCGTTTATGAATAACGACAATCTGGCCCTCTATCAGGATGCCTACGAGATAGGGCCCCAGAAAATCATCGACACCTACGCCGAGGCGACGCGCCACGTCGATCAGGGGCTGTCGCTGACCCTGTTCTTCCCCGATACCGCCACCACCCGCGATATCAACAAGGCGCAGATCTACGCCTGGAAGAAAGGCATTAAGACGCTCTACTACATCCGACTGCGCCAGCTGGCGCTGGAAGGCACTGAAATTGAAGGCTGCGTGTCCTGCGCGCTGTAAGGAGATCAGGATGACTCATTTAACGCGCGTCAGCGCGATCAACTGGAACCGCATCGATGACGATAAAGATCTGGAGGTGTGGAACCGTCTCACCAGCAACTTCTGGCTGCCGGAGAAAGTGCCGCTGTCGAACGACATTCCCGCCTGGCAAACCCTCAGCGCGGCGGAGCAGCAGTTGACCATTCGCGTTTTTACCGGGCTGACCCTGCTCGACACCATTCAGAACACCATCGGCGCGCCGGCGCTGATGGCGGACGCCCTGACCCCGCATGAGGAGGCGGTGCTGTCGAACATCAGCTTTATGGAAGCGGTTCATGCTCGCTCTTACAGCTCCATCTTTTCCACGCTGTGCCACAGCAAGGAGGTGGATGCCGCCTTCGCCTGGAGCGAAAGCTGTGAGCCCCTGCAGCGCAAGGCGCAGCTGATGCTGGGCTACTATCAGGCCGACGAGCCGCTGAAGAAAAAAATCGCCAGCGTGTTCCTCGAATCCTTTCTCTTCTACTCCGGCTTCTGGCTACCGATGTACTTCTCCAGCCGGGGAAAGCTGACCAACACCGCGGATCTGATCCGCCTGATCATTCGCGATGAAGCGGTGCATGGCTATTACATCGGCTACAAATATCAGAAAGGACTGGAGATCGTCAGCCCCGGCAAGCGCGAAGAATTGAAAAATTTCGCCCTCGATCTGCTGATGGATCTTTACGACAACGAGCTGGCCTACAGCCGGGAACTGTACGGCGAGAGCGGCTGGTTCGACGACGTTAGCGCTTTCCTGTGCTACAACGCCAACAAAGCGCTGATGAACCTCGGCTACGAGGCGCTGTTCCCGGCGGAGATGGCGGCGGTTAATCCAGCGATCCTCGCGGCGCTGTCGCCCAACGCCGATGAAAACCACGACTTTTTCTCCGGTTCTGGCTCCTCCTACGTGATAGGAAAAATGGAAGAGACCGCCGACGACGACTGGGACTTTTAACCGTACTTTCACCAGGAATATCGCGACCGAATTCCTGGTGATCTATTTCGCAGAAAAGTGGGTTCATCTGTCAAATATTCTCTCCATGGCCTAACCGTCATCATCCCGTCATATTTAGCAGAAAACTGGTCTATTTCAGTCGAATTATCCAGAGATAATCAAAAAATATTACCCACAACAAATTACCGCTCAGCCCTTATATCACGGGGGCTGCGCCGCCATGTCCCTCACTCCATTTTGCCGAGAGTTTGTCATTAAGGGTTGTCACAGAATCTGAGTATGTTAGGGTGTAAAAAGATCATAATCACCATTGGGTACCGTATCGCAATAAAAAAATAACAGGAACTTCTCTATTGCATGGCAATTAAATTAGAAATTAAAAATCTTTATAAGATATTTGGCGAGCACCCTCACCGTGCTTTCAAATATATTGAGAAAGGACTCAACAAAGCGCAAATACTGGAAAAAACGGGGCTGTCGCTTGGCGTCAAAGACGCCAGTCTGGCCATTGAAGAAGGCGAGATATTCGTCATCATGGGGCTCTCCGGTTCGGGGAAATCCACCATGGTTCGCCTTCTCAATCGCCTGATTGAACCCACCCGCGGCCAGGTGCTGATTGACGGGGTCGATATCGCGAAAATGTCGGACGCCGAGCTGCGCGAGGTGCGTCGTAAAAAAATTGCGATGGTTTTTCAATCCTTTGCACTGATGCCGCACATGAGCGTGCTCGACAACACGGCGTTTGGTATGGCGCTTGCCGGCGTCCCGGCCGCTGAGCGAGAGCAAAAAGCGCGGGAAGCGCTGCGGCAGGTGGGGCTGGAGAATTATGCCCACGCCTGGCCGGATGAACTCTCTGGCGGGATGCGTCAGCGCGTCGGTTTAGCCCGCGCCCTGGCGATTAATCCCGATATTCTGTTAATGGATGAAGCCTTCTCCGCGCTCGATCCGCTCATTCGCACCGAAATGCAGGATGAGCTGATCAAATTACAGGCTAAGCATCAGCGTACCATTGTCTTTATTTCCCATGACCTTGATGAAGCCATGCGAATTGGCGATCGTATCGCCATTATGCAAAATGGCGAAGTGGTCCAGGTCGGTACTCCGGATGAAATATTGAATAATCCGGCCAATGATTATGTCCGCACCTTCTTCCGCGGCGTCGATATTAGCCAGGTCTTCAGCGCCAAAGATATTGCCCGTCGTAGTCCGGTCGGCCTGATTCGTAAAACGCCAGGTTTTGGCCCCCGCTCAGCGCTGAAATTATTACAGGATGAAGACCGGGAATATGGCTATGTCATCGAGCGTGGTAATCGCTTTGTCGGGATTGTGTCGATCGATTCTTTGAAAACCGCGCTTAGCGCCGGCCAGGGGATCGAGGCGGCGCTGATTGACGCCCCGCTGGCGGTGGAGGCGCAAACGCCGCTCAGCGATCTGCTCTCCCACGTCGGCCACGCCCCGTGCGCCGTCCCGGTGGTGGATGAAGAACAACAATATATTGGCATCATTTCCAAACGAATGTTGCTCCAGGCTTTAGATCGCGAGGGGGTGAATCATGGCTGATCAAACCAATCCGTGGGACAGCGCCCCGGCAACCGACAACGCCGCCCAGGCTGCAGACGCCTGGGGTGGCGCTTCTACTGCCGCGCCGACCAATGGCGGCGGCGCCGACTGGCTGCACAGCGCCCCGGCGCCGCAGCCGGAACAGTTCAATATCATGGATCCGTTCCATAAGACCCTGATCCCGCTCGACAGCTGGGTGACCCACGCCATCGACTGGATCGTGCTGCACTTCCGCCCGCTGTTCCAGGGGATCCGCGTGCCGATCGACTACATTCTCAGCGCCTTTCAGCAGCTGCTGTTGGGAATGCCGGCGCCAGTGGCGATTATCGTCTTCGCGCTGATCGCCTGGCAGATCTCCAGCCTCGGCATGGGGGTCGCCACCCTGGTATCGCTGATTGCCATTGGCGCCATCGGCGCGTGGTCGCAGGCGATGGTCACCCTGGCGCTGGTCCTCACCGCCCTGCTGTTCTGCATGATCATCGGCCTGCCGCTGGGGATCTGGCTGGCGCGCAGTCCGCGGGCGGCGAAAATTATCCGCCCACTGCTGGATGCCATGCAGACCACGCCGGCCTTCGTCTACCTGGTGCCGATCGTAATGCTGTTCGGCATCGGCAACGTGCCCGGCGTGGTGGTGACGATTATCTTCGCCCTGCCGCCCATCGTCCGTCTGACCATCCTCGGGATAAACCAGGTGCCTGCGGATCTGATCGAAGCGTCGCGCTCATTTGGCGCCAGCCCGCGACAGCTGCTGTTTAAAGTTCAGCTGCCGCTGGCGATGCCCACCATTATGGCCGGGGTTAACCAGACGCTGATGCTGGCCCTGTCGATGGTGGTGATCGCCTCGATGATCGCCGTCGGCGGTCTTGGCCAGATGGTGCTGCGCGGCATTGGTCGCCTGGATATGGGCCTGGCCACCGTCGGCGGCGTGGGGATCGTGATCCTGGCGATTATTCTTGACCGCCTTACCCAGGCCGTCGGCCGCGACGCCCGCAGTCGCGGCAACCGCCGCTGGTACACCACCGGCCCGCTGGGGCTTCTCACTCGCCCTTTCTGTCGATAAGTCGATAACAGCGCCGCTCCCCGGCACCAGCCGATGCCGGGGGGCCGCCCTTCCCGTTAAACAATAAGAGGAACCACCATGCGACATAGCACGATGATGGCCACCGCCGCCTTTGCCACCCTGATCGCCACCAGCGCCTTCGCCGCCGACCTGCCGGGCAAAGGCATTACCGTCAAGCCGGCCCAGAGCACCATCTCCGAAGAGAGCTTCCAGACCCTGCTGGTCAGCCGCGCGCTGGAGAAGCTTGGCTACACCGTCGAGAAACCGAGCGAAGTGGACTATAACGTTGCCTATACCTCGATTGCCGCTGGGGATACCACCTTCATCGCCACCAACTGGCAGCCGCTGCACGATGACATGTACGCCGCGGCGGGCGGTGATAACAAATTTTACCGCAAGGGGGTATACGTCTCAGGCGCCGCCCAGGGCTATCTGATCGACAAAAAAACCGCCGAGCAGTACCACATCACCTCCATCGATCAGCTCAAAGATCCGCAGATCGCCAAACTGTTTGATACCAACAACGACGGCAAAGCGGACCTCACCGGCTGCACCCCTGGCTGGGGCTGCGAAGCGGTGATTAACCACCAGATTGACGCCTATGGCCTGAGCAAAACCGTCACCCATAACCAGGGCAACTACGCGGCGATGATGGCCGACACCATCGCCCGTTATAAAGAGGGTAAACCGGTGCTCTACTACACCTGGACGCCGTACTGGGTTAGCGACGTGCTGAAGCCTGGCAAAGACGTCGTCTGGCTGCAGGTGCCGTTCTCCTCCCTGCCGGGCGAGCAGAAAAACATCGATACCAAACTGGCCAATGGCGCCAACTATGGATTCCCGGTCAACACCATGCACATTGTCGCCAACAAAGCCTGGGCGGAGAAAAACCCGGCCGCCGCCACTCTGTTTAGCGTCATGAAGCTGCCGATCGCCGACATCAATGCCGAGAATGCGATGATGCACGACGGCCATGCTTCTGAAGCCGACATTAACGGTCATGTTGATGGCTGGATCAAGGCCCACCAGCCGCTGTTCGACAGCTGGGTGAAAGCCGCCCTCGCCGCGCAGCAGTAACCCGCTCCCGGATAAGGCCCGACGCCTTATCCGGGCCCCCTTCCCCGCCTTTCATCCCGTCTGGGTCAGGGAAAAGCGGATTGCGGGCATTTTCATAGTGTTAAGGCGCGTCGCGCTCTGTTAAGGTGGGGACATCGGTCAATTTGCCACCTTCACATGGATCCAGCGATAAGTTATTCATATGGAAAACCCTGCGCCCTTAACCTGTGCCTTATCTGAACGTGTCGCCACCGTCGGCGAAGGCATTAAAGACAGTCTCCCCATCGTCATCAGCTACCTTCCGGTGGCATTCGCCTTCGGACTCAATGCCACCCGGCTGGGTTTCACCCCGCTGGAAAGCCTGTTTTTCTCCTGCATCATTTACGCCGGCGCCAGCCAGTTTGTGATCACCGCCATGCTGGCCGCCGGCAGTTCGCTGTGGGTCGCCGCCCTGACGGTGATGGCGATGGACGTACGCCACGTGCTGTATGGCCCCTCGCTGCGCAGCCGCATTCATACCGCGCTGAACAAAAAGAAAACCGCCCTCTGGGCCTTCGGCCTGACCGATGAGGTTTTCGCCGCCGCCACCGCCAGGCTGGTTCGCGACAACCGCCGCTGGAGCGAAAACTGGATGCTCGGTCTCGCGTTCACCTCGTGGGCATCCTGGGTGTGCGGCACGCTGGCCGGCGCCTGGTCCGGCAACGGTTTGCTGGTGGACTATCCGGCGGTGGAAGCCGCGCTCGGCTTTATGCTGCCGGCGCTGTTTATGAGCTTCCTGCTGGCCTCTTTCCAGCGCCAGCAATCCCTGTGCGTCACCGCGGCGCTGGCGGGCGCCCTGGGCGGCATTCTGTTATTTTCCATTCCGGCGGCGATCCTTGCCGGGATTGTTTGCGGGTGTCTGACGGCGCTGGTCCAGGCCATGCTGAAGGGGATGCCGGATGAACAGTGAGGTCCTTCTGCTCGGGGTGATTGTCGGCGGCGTGAACTATCTGTTTCGCTATCTTCCCCTGCGTCTGCGCGCGGGCCATGCCCGGCCTGCCCGCCGTGGCCCGGTCAGCGTGCTGCTGGATACCATCGGCATCGCCTCGATTTGCGCGCTGCTGGTGGTCTCCAGCGTGCCGGAGATCCTCGCCGATGCCCATCGTCTGGCGCCGACGCTGATCGGCTTCCTGGTGCTGGGGGGCGCCTTCTGGAAAACCCGCAGCATTATTATCCCGACCCTCCTGTCGGCGTTGGCCTACGGTCTGGCCTGGAAAATCGCCAGCGGGCTCTAAGCTTTACGTATCAATTTTGGTCAATAATTCATTTGATTTATTTGTCACAATAGTTATTATATCGGCTGTAATTAATGAGGTCATACCCAAATGGATAGTTCGTTTACTCCCATTGAGCAAATGCTCAAGTTCCGCGCCAGCCGCCATGAAGATTTCCCGTTCCAGGAGATTCTGTTAACTCGTCTTTGCATGCATATGCAAGGTAAGCTGCTGGAAAATCGCAATAAAATGCTCAAAGCGCAGGGAATTAACGAGACATTATTTATGGCGCTGATTACGCTGGAGTCGCAGGAAAACCACTGCATTCAGCCGTCCGAGCTGAGCTGTGCGCTGGGCTCGTCGCGTACCAACGCCACCCGTATCGCTGATGAACTGGAAAAACGCGGCTGGATTGAACGCCGCGAGAGCGATAACGATCGTCGCTGTCTGCATCTGCAGCTGACCGAAAAGGGCCATCAGTTTTTGCGTGAAGTCCTGCCGCCGCAGCATAACTGCCTGCATCAGCTGTGGTCTTCACTCAGCACCAGCGAAAAAGATCAGCTCGAACATATTACCCGCAAACTCCTGAGCCGCCTTGACCAGATGGAAGAAGAAGGCGTGCTGGCGGACTCTCTACGCTAAGGGCGGCGTCGCTCAGCCCATTTTTACGTTGCAAGGAAAACAGCCAGGCCAGCAGATCTCTGCTGGCCTTTCTGATAAACAGGTCGGCTCAGCCGATGTGAAATAATAAGATCGTGGAGAATAACATGAGCGCAAATGCGGAGAGCCAAACCCCGCAGCAACCAGGCAGCAAAAAAGGGAAGCGTAAAGGCGCCCTTCTGTTGCTGACATTGCTCTTCATTATTATTGCCGTGGCATATGGGATTTACTGGTTTCTGGTACTGCGTCACTACGAAGAGACCGACGATGCCTACGTGGCAGGGAACCAGGTACAAATTATGGCCCAGGTCTCGGGCAGCGTGACCAAAGTCTGGGCTGACAACACGGACTACGTGCAGAAAGGCGATCCGCTGGTCACCCTCGATCAGACCGATGCCCAACAGGCGTTTGAGAAAGCCAAGACGCAGCTGGCCGCCAGCGTGCGTCAAACCCGTCAGCAGATGATCAACAGCAAGCAGCTGCAGGCGAATATTGACGTCAAAAAGACCGCCCTCGCCCAGGCGCAGGCTGACCTGAACCGCCGCATCCCGCTGGGCGCGGCGAACCTCATCGGCCGCGAAGAGCTGCAGCACGCCCGCGACACCGTCGCCAGCGCGCAGGCCGAGCTTGACGTGGCCATCCAGCAGTACAACGCCAACCAGGCGATCGTGCTGGGTACCAAACTCGAACAGCAGCCGGCGGTGCTGCAGGCGGCGACCGAAGTGCGTAACGCCTGGCTGGCCCTGCAGCGTACGCAGATCGTCAGCCCGATTAGCGGCTACGTTTCCCGTCGCTCGGTACAGCCTGGCGCGCAGATCGGCACCACCACGCCGCTGATGGCGGTGGTTCCGGCAACTAACCTGTGGATCGACGCTAACTTTAAAGAGACCCAGCTGGCGCATATGCGCATTGGCCAGCCGGCCACGGTGATCAGCGACATCTATGGCGATGACGTGAAATACACCGGCAAGGTGGTTGGTCTGGATATGGGGACCGGGAGCGCCTTCTCCCTGCTGCCGGCGCAGAACGCCACCGGTAACTGGATCAAAGTGGTACAGCGTCTGCCGGTCCGCATCGAACTGGATGAAAAACAGCTGGCGGAACACCCGCTGCGCATCGGCCTCTCGACGTTGGTAGAAGTTAACACCACCGATCGCGATGGCGAAATGCTGGCAAGCCAGGTGCGGAGCTCCCCGGTCTACGAGAGCAACGCCCGCGAAATCGCTCTCGATCCGGTCAATAAGCTGATAGACGAGATCATTCAGGCCAACGCCGGATAATTCGGGGTGAGTGTAATGCAACAGCAAAAACCGCTGGAAGGCGCGCAGCTGGTCATCATGACCATTGCGCTGTCGCTCGCGACGTTCATGCAGGTGCTGGATTCCACTATCGCCAACGTGGCGATCCCGACCATCGCCGGTAACCTTGGCTCATCGCTGAGCCAGGGGACCTGGGTCATCACTTCGTTCGGGGTCGCTAACGCCATCTCCATTCCGATCACCGGATGGCTGGCCAAGCGCGTGGGCGAGGTGAAGCTGTTCCTGTGGTCCACCACCGCTTTCGCCATCGCCTCCTGGGCCTGCGGCGTCTCCAACAGCCTGACGATGCTGATCTTCTTCCGCGTCATTCAGGGGATTGTTGCCGGGCCGCTGATCCCGCTGTCGCAAAGTCTGTTGCTCAGCAACTATCCGCCGGCGAAACGCTCTATCGCCCTGGCGCTGTGGTCGATGACGGTGATCGTCGCTCCCATCTGCGGCCCGATCCTCGGCGGCTATATCAGCGATAACTACCACTGGGGATGGATCTTCTTTATCAACGTGCCCATTGGCGTGGCGGTGGTGCTGATGACCCTGCAGACCCTGCGCAACCGGGAAACCAAAACCGAACAGCGGCGTATCGACGGCGTCGGCCTGGCGCTGCTGATCATCGGTATCGGTAGTCTGCAGGTGATGCTGGACCGGGGCAAAGAGCTGGACTGGTTCTCCTCCAATGAAATTATCATTCTGACCATCGTGGCGGTGGTGGCGATAAGCTTCCTGATCGTCTGGGAGCTGACCGACGATAACCCGATTGTCGATCTGTCGCTGTTTAAGTCGCGCAACTTCACCATCGGCTGCCTCTGCATCAGCCTGGCCTACATGCTCTACTTCGGGGCCATCGTGCTGCTGCCGCAGCTGTTGCAGGAGGTCTACGGCTACACTGCGACCTGGGCCGGCCTGGCGTCAGCGCCGGTGGGGGTGATCCCGGTCATTCTGTCGCCGATTATCGGCCGCTTTGCGCATAAGCTCGATATGCGGCGGCTGGTTACCTTCAGCTTTATCATGTACGCCGTCTGCTTCTACTGGCGCGCCTGGACCTTCGAACCGGGGATGGACTTTGGCGCCTCGGCGTGGCCGCAGTTTATCCAGGGCTTCGCGGTGGCCTGCTTCTTCATGCCGTTGACCACCATCACCCTTTCCGGCCTGCCGCCGGAGCGGCTGGCGGCGGCGTCGAGCTTGTCGAACTTCACCCGTACCCTTGCTGGCTCCATCGGGACCTCGATCACCACCACCCTGTGGACCAACCGCGAGGCGCTGCACCATGCGCAGCTCACCGAATCGGTGACGCCGTTCAACCCCAACGCGCAGCAGATCTACGATCAGCTGCAGGGGATGGGAATGACGCAGCAACAGGCGTCCGGCTGGATAGCACAGCAGATAACCAACCAGGGGCTGATTATCTCCGCCAACGAAATCTTCTGGATCTCAGCGGCCATTTTCATCCTGCTGTTGGGACTGGTATGGTTCGCCAGACCCCCGTTCAGCGCCGGCGGCGGCGGCGGCGGCGCGCACTAAGCCTCACATTAAGGGACCTGCGGGTCCCTTTTTTACGCCTTCAGGTTGTCCAGTTCTCGCTAGTTTCTGTCTCGTTTGCGAAAGCCCGCCCGCCGGCGCTCGGGCAGGATAAAGGCAGACCATTAAGGAGAACACTATGCTGAGCCATCCTGCTGAAAAGTATCGTCCCTATCCGCCGATCGCCCTTCCCGACCGCCGCTGGCCTGACCGGCAAATCAGCCACGCCCCACGCTGGCTGTCGACTGACCTGCGCGACGGCAACCAGGCGCTGGCCGAGCCCATGGACAGCGCCCGCAAACTGCAGTTCTGGGATCTGCTGCTGGAGTGCGGCTTTAAAGAGATTGAGGTCGCCTTCCCTTCCGCTTCACAAACCGACTTCAACTTTGTCCGCCAGCTGATTGACGAACAGCGCATCCCGGAGGATGTCACTATCCAGGTGCTGACCCAGGCGCGAGACCCGCTGATCCTGCGCACCTTTGAGGCGCTGCGCGGCGCCCGCCGGGCCACCGTCCACCTCTACAATGCCACCGCGCCGCTGTTCCGCGAGCTGGTTTTCGGCATGGACAAGGCCGAGGTGATCGCCCTCGCGACCCGCGCCACCCGGCTTATCCGTCAGCAGTGCGAACAGCAGCCAGAGACCCGCTGGCAATATGAATATTCGCCTGAAACCTTCTGCTTCACCGAGCCCGAGTTTGCGCTTGAGATTTGCGAAGCGGTGGCGGATGTCTGGCAGCCCTGCGCCGAGCGACCGATGATCGTCAATCTGCCGGCGACGGTGGAAGTCAACACCCCGAACGTCTATGCCGATCAGATCGAATATTTTTGCCGCCACTTCTCCCGCCGCGGCGAAGTCTGCATCAGTGTGCATCCGCACAATGACCGCGGCACCGGCGTCGCCAGCGCCGAGCTGGCGGTGATGGCCGGTGCCGACCGGGTGGAAGGCTGCCTGTTTGGCAACGGCGAACGCACCGGCAATGTCTGTCTGGTGACGCTGGCGATGAATCTCTACAGCCAGGGCATCGACCCTGAGCTTCGCTTCGAGCAGATGAACCGGGTGGTGGAAGTGGTGGAAAACTGCAATCAGATCCCCGTTCACCCGCGCCACCCGTGGGCGGGAAGTCTGGCTTACACCGCCTTCTCCGGCTCCCATCAGGATGCGATCAAAAAAGGATTTGATGCCCGTCAGCCTGGCGACCCGTGGCGGATGCCCTATCTGCCGATTGACCCGCAGGATATTGGCTGCAGCTATGAGGCGGTGATCCGCGTCAACAGCCAGTCGGGGAAAAGCGGCAGCGCCTGGCTTATCGAACAAAATCATGGCCTGAAGCTGCCCCGCGGGCTGCAGCAGGACTTCAGCCAGCACGTTCAGCAGGTCACCGATAGCGACGGCAAAGAGATGACCCACCATGCGCTGTGGCAGCTGTTCCGCACGCGCTACGGGCTGCAGACGCAGTCTGCGCTGACGCTGGTCGATTATCAGAGCGCCAGCCAGCAGAATGGCCAGCTTTCCCTGCAGGCAACGCTGCGTCACCACGGCGAAACCCGACGCCTGCAGGGCCAGGGCAACGGCCTGCTCTCCGCCGCAGCCAGCGGCCTCAGCGCGCTGTTTCGGCAACCGTTTATGATCAAGGACTATCATGAGCATACCCTCGGCGCGCGCAGCGACAGCCGGTCGGTGGCCTATATCCGCTGCGTTTTTCCGCAAGGAGAAAGCTACTGGGGCGTGGGTATCGATAATGACGTGGCGCGCGCCTCGCTGCAGGCGCTGTGCAATGCGCTCAGCGCCGCCGATCAGGCCGGGGGACGAAAATAGTCGCTGGGGGCGACGCCCATCACCCGACGAAACATGGCGCTGAAGGCGCTGTGGCTGCCGTAGCCCAGCTCCAGCGCCACCCGCAGCACGGAGTGGCCCTGCGCCAGGCGAATCAGCGCTTCCATTAGCTTCGCCCGGCGCACCCACTCGCGCCACGTCAGGCTAGTCTGCTGCTGAAAATGGCGGTTCAGGGTTCGCTCGCTCATGCTGCACGCCTTCGCCGCCTGGCTGCTGCTCCAGACGTCGCCCGGCGCCTCGCGCACCTGCTGGCACAGCCGGCGCAGCGTTTCGCTTTGCGGCTCCGGCAGGCCAAACGGCAGGATCGCCATCCCGCGGATCTCATCGAGGATCAGCTCATAAATCCGTTCGTCGCGGCTGGCGGGGGCATAACGCTCGGCCAGCGCCAGGGAGGAGACAATCAGTTCCCGCAGCAGGGGCGTGATCTGTACGATCTGACAGCCCGCCGGAAGATCGGCGCGCGCCAGCGGATCGATAAACAGCGTTCGCGCCGCCACGTTGCCGGTCATGCGCAGCGCGTGGGGCGTTCCCGCCGGCAGCCAGACGCCGCGTCCGGGCGGCACCACCCAGTAGCCTGCCGGCGTCGCCACCCGCACCACGCCGCTTAAAATATGCAGCAGCTGGGCGCAGTCATGCTGATGCCAGTCTTCCTGGTCACCGTGAGCATAATCATGGGCAAAGGGCACCAGCGGGCGGTGCTGAAAGGAGAAGGTGGTGGTCGTCGTCATGGCGGCGTCGGGAAAGCGGCCCGGCGACAGGCGTCGGGCCGCGGCGGAAGCACTAGATGTGCAGTTCCTGCAGTTTTTCTTTCGGCAACGCCAGTTCGTCGTTGCTGTTGATGCGCACATCGCGCTCGATGATATGACGAGCGATCTCCTGCGCCTCTTCCAGCGAGTGCATGGTGTAGGTCCCGCACTGGTAGACGTTCAGCTCCGGGATCTGGTTCTGATCTTTCACCTTCAGCACGTCGGCCATCGCCGCTTTCCAGGCGTCGGCGACGCGCTGCTCGTCCGGCGTACCAATCAGGCTCATATAGAACCCGGTGCGGCAGCCCATCGGCGAAATGTCGATAATTTCCACGCCATTCCCGTTCAGGTGATCGCGCATAAAGCCGGCGAACAGGTGCTCGAGGGTGTGGATACCGCGCTCCGGCATCACTTCCTGGTTCGGCACGCAGAAGCGCAGATCGAATACGGTGATTTCATCGCCATGCGGCGTGTTCATTTTCTTCGCGACACGCACCGCTGGGGCTTCCATTCGGGTATGGTCGACTGTGAAACTATCTAACAACGGCATTCGTCACCTCCGGGAGTGAATTTTTTTAAAATAAAATGAACTCTTTGTTCAGCCGCGAGTCTCAGTATATGAAAGACGCGCATTTATTATCATCATCATCCCTGAATCAGAGATGAAAGTTTGGCCACAGTGATGTGGCCTTTTTCTTTTCCAGCGCTTCGACCGCTACGCGTGCCGCGCCAACAGCGCCTCAAACGGCTCGCTGTCTTCCGCTTCTATTTTCTTCTGTCGCGCCACCGACGCGTCACGCTCGGCGATGAAATCTTCTTCGCTCAGGATCTCCAGCGGCTCTTCACGCAGCTGGGTCCGGTAACGATCGGCCAGCGCACGGCCGGTTCCACCAATCCCTTCTTCAATCATAGAACGCAGAATGCGGGCTGAGAAGGTTAATTCCGGATCGTCAAAACAGGCCAGCAGCTCATCGCAGACCTGTTGATAGGCCTCGCCGCCGTGAATGCTGTCCAGCGTCTGCGCTACACGGCGTAAATCGCGGAACAGATCTTTACCCACCTGCGCCAGCGGGAACTGCGCGCTTTCGCAGCCGATGCCCAACGTTAAGCCCGGCTTACGCCCTTCCAGAATCACCCGATTCCAGTTGGTGCGGGTGCACAGCAGCTCATCGCTGCTCATCTCCGGCGCGTCGGCCAGCGCGCACCAGACCATAAACAGGTCGAGGAAACGCACCTGCTGGGCGTCTACGCCGATCGGCGAGAAGGGATTGATATCCAGCGAACGCACTTCGATATACTCAATACCACCGCGCAACAGCGCATCAGACGGGGTTTCGCCCCGACGGGTGACGCGTTTCGGGCGGATCGGCGCATAGAGTTCGTTTTCAATCTGCAGGATATTGCTGTTGATCTGCAGATACTTACCGTCTTTTTCCAGCCCGATTTTGGCGTACTCTTCCGACGGCGTTTTAATCGCGCGCTTCAATCCTGCCACATACTCGTGCAGATCGTTAAACGTAATTCCGAGATTGCTTTGCGACTTATTGGTATAACCAAGGTCGCTGAGGCGCAGCGAGGTGGCGTACGGCAAGTAATACATGCCGTTGCCCGTCTCCTCAAAGGGCAGCGTCGTCGGCTTTCCTTGCAGGAACGAAGCGCAAATCGCCGGCGAGGCGCCGAACAGATACGGGATCACCCAGCCAAAGCGATAGTAGTTACGAATTGAGCGGAAATAGCCCGCCGAAATGGCCTCTTTACCACTCTCAGCGTCTTCCACACCACATTTAGCCTGCCAGAAGGCCATCGGTAGGGAGAAGTTATAGTGCACGCCGGAGATAGTCTGCATCAGCGCGCCATAGCGGTTCTTCAGCCCCTCGCGATATAGCGTTTTCAGGCGCCCCACGTTAGAGGTGCCGTACTGCGCCAGCTCAATATCCTGACCGGGGGCGATATAGCATGGCATACTCAGCGGCCACATCCGCTCGTCGCCAAGCTGACGCGCGGTATAGCGATGGACATCGCGCATAAAGGTCAGCATATGCTCAATATCGCCATCTACTGGCGTAATGAACTCAAGTAAAGCTTCGGCAAAATCGGTGGTAATCCATTTATGCGTCAGCGCTGAGCCTAACGCCGGAGGGTGACCGGTCGTTGCAAGGGTGCCGTCTGCGTTCACGCGCAGCGTCTCCCGCTCCAGACCACGTTGAATACCCTGCAGGGCCTGCGGATGTTTTTCCAGCCAGGCCAGCGCCTGTGATACGTCCGGGATCAATTTGACCTCCCGCCTGTCGAAATCGTTTGAATAAGCATAATTGTAATGGATGAACTATCAGTCCAATTAGTGCCACCACGTCATGCCCTGAAGCGTCGCTGCTGCAATGACGATATAGCGCAGCGCCTTTCCAAGGCATAAGAAAAAGAGTACCGGTCCCCAGGAAATGCGCATCCATCCCGCCAGCAAACACAGTAAATCGCCGACAACCGGCGCCCAGCTCAGCAACAGCGTAACCGCGCCGTAGCGCTTAAGCCAGCCGGCCGCCCGCTCCTGCCAGCGCGAGGTTTTGCGCAGCGGAAACAGGCGCCCCAGAATAACGTTAGTTACCCCTCCAAGGCTATTGCCGATTGTTGCTATTAATACTAACCACCACGGATGACTGACCCCCGCAAGTAGCATAGCCACCAGCACAACCTCCGAATTGCCGGGAAGTAGCGTGGCGCTTAAAAAGCTACTGGCAAACAGCGAGAGGAGTGACAGCGCATCGCTCACAGCAAACGCACGTCTACAGCGTCCATTCCCGCGCGCTTCGCCGCCTGCAGACCAAAGTCGGCATCTTCGAAGACCACGCATTTTTCCGGCGCGACGCCCATGCGCTCGGCGCACAGCAGGAAGGTATCGGGCGCGGGTTTATGGTTGACCACATGATCGGCCGCCACCACCGCGGAGAAGTAATGACGCAGGCCCAGGTGCGCCAGCAGCGCTTCGGCGACGGCGCTTTCGCTACCGGTGCCGACCGACATCGGGCGACGGCCGTGCCACGCCTTGACCACCTCGATCAGCGGCAATGGACGTACGCTGTCCAGCAGCATCGCCTTAACGGCCAGGGTTTTTTCCTGCGCCAGGCGATGTGGATCGAGATCCGCCTGGTTGAGTTCAATAATCGCCTGGGCAATCCGCCAGGTCGGTGAGCCATTGAGGGCAACCATCGCCTGTTCGTCGAAACGCATACCGTAGCGGCCCAGCACCTCATTCCATGCCTGACGATGGGTCGGCTCGGTATCGAGGATAGTGCCATCCATATCAAAGATCAGTCCTGCGTAACCTTCGTACATCGTCTTCTCACCAACCGGTTAATGAATGGTTACTGTAACGCAAAAGCCGGTCGTTGTCGCGGCCAGCGGCGCAGACGACAAAGGCGCCCACAGGCGCCTTCAGGCATCAGACCGGATAGGCGGCCTTATTTAATTCGCAGATCGTTTTCGACCATTCGCACGCCCTGCACCCGACGGGTGACTTCCACCGCCCGTTTAGCGCTTTCCGCGGAGGAGACAAATCCGCTCAGTTGGACGCGGCCTTTAAAGGTCTGGACGCTGATTTCAGAGGACTTGATGTCTTTATCGTTAAAGAGCGCCGTTTTCACCTTGGTGGTCACCACGGTATCGTCAATATAGCCGCCCGTACTCTCCTTTGTAGCCGATCCCGCACAGCCAGCGAGGGCAGTCGCCACCAGCAGCGTTGCGCAAAAAGCAGGTATTGCTTTGAACCATTTCATGGATTTCTCTCCTTGCATTTATCTCAGCCTGATAACGCTGATATACAAGGATAAATTATAGTGGAAAGCGCGGCTTGCCAATAAAAAAGTCAGGATGAAACTGGCGATGGAAAACGCGGTTATCGGGATGGTGAGAGAAGAGTGAAGATGATGCATTCAGAACGGGTGCTGCGATAATTTCGCAGCCTATATAACAACATCGTCGTTGTTACTGAGGAGAATATGGTACATCCGGGAGGATGATTCGGCTTCGCCTCACCCTTCGGGCCGTTGCTTACGCAACGTTATCCTCCCTGGTGCTGGCGATGATTTCGCAGACCATAAAACAACATCGTCGCTGTTATTAAGGAGAATATGGTGCATCCGGGAGGATTCGAACCTCCGACCGCTCGGTTCGTAGCCGAGTACTCTATCCAGCTGAGCTACGGATGCAAAATGGCGGTGAGGCGGGGATTCGAACCCCGGATGCAGCTTTTGACCGCATACTCCCTTAGCAGGGGAGCGCCTTCAGCCTCTCGGCCACCTCACCACACACGCCTCTTTCGAGTGCTTCGAAGAACTTGTTTCTGCTCTTCGTCGCTGCGATGGCGCACATATTACTTTCTGGTACTTATAAGTCAAACACTTTTTCGAGACCTTTTTTCGTTTGCACACTTCGCACGCAATTCGCGTGCAAAAACGGCAAAAAGGGCAATTTATCAACAGGAAATCAGCCCTGACGCTGGCATAATGTCAAACAACCAAAGCGGCAAAGGGTAATGAAAAGCGGTATGGTGCAGGGGGAAGAAACAGAAAAAGGGAAAAAGCGGCGATAAGTGATGCGCCTCACTGAACAGCGAGGCGCGGAAACCTTAGTAACTGGACTGCTGGGATTTTTCAGCCTGAATACGCTGGTAGATCTCTTCACGGTGTACAGATACTTCTTTAGGGGCGTTTACGCCAATACGAACCTGGTTACCCTTCACCCCTAAAACTGTCACAGTGACCTCATCTCCAATCATGAGGGTCTCACCAACTCGACGAGTCAGAATCAGCATTCTTTGCTCCTTGAAAGATTAAAAGAGTCGGGTCTCTCGTATCCCGGCATTATCCATCATATAACGCCAAAAAGTAAGCAATGACAAATACCTTACGGTATAAGCAGTCATGGCATCACATTCTGTTAAACCTAAGTTTAGCCGATATACACAATTTCAACCCGACTTTATCGTTATCGGTGTTTCTCGCGCAAGGTGCCATTTCCCTGAGGTTACGGCACCTAAACCCGCCATACTTCAAGTTGCATGTGTGTTGGTTTTCCTCGCTCACCCCAGTCACTTACTTGAGTAAGCTCCTGGGGATTCGCTGTGTCGCCGCCTTCCTGCAACTCGAATTATTTAGGGTATATGCGTTTATAGTTATTACAGTTTTGCGCTGACCCAGCCTTTCACACTGGCTAACGCTGCAGGGAGAGCAGACGCATCGGTACCACCGGCCTGCGCCATATCCGGACGACCGCCCCCTTTACCGCCCACCTGCTGAGCGACCATACCAACCAGCTCCCCAGCCTTGACGCGATCTGTCACATCCTTAGACACACCGGCAATCAGGGAAACTTTACCGTCTGCGACCGTAGCCAACACCACAACCGTCGAACCCAGCTGGTTCTTCAGATCGTCAACCATGGTGCGCAGCATCTTCGGCTCCACGCCGGCCAGCTCGCTGACCAGCAGCTTAACGCCGTTAATCTCTTCCGCTTTGCTGGAGAGGTTTGCGCTCTCCTGCGCCGCAGCCTGCTCTTTCAGCTGCTGCAGCTCTTTTTCCAGCTGACGGGTACGCTCCAGCGCGGCGCGAACTTTCTCGCCGAGATTGTGGCTGTCGCCCTTCAGCAGCTGTGCGATATCGCTGAGCTGATCGCTCTGCGCGTGCAGCATGGCCATCGCGCCCTCACCGGTCACCGCTTCGATACGGCGCACGCCAGCGGCGGTACCGGACTCAGACGTGATACGGAACAGGCCGATATCACCGGTACGCGCCGCGTGAGTCCCGCCGCACAGTTCGGTGGAGAAGTCGCCCATCCGCAGCACGCGGACGCGGTCATCGTATTTCTCGCCGAACAGCGCCATGGCGCCGGATGCGCGCGCGGCATCGATATCCATAATGTTGGTTTCGATAGCCAGGTTACGACGGATCTGCGCGTTGACCAGATCTTCCACTGCACGAATCTCTTCCGGCTTCATCGCTTCGAAATGCGAGAAGTCAAAGCGCAGCGCTTTATCGTTGACCAGCGAGCCTTTCTGCGCCACATGGGTGCCGAGCACCTGGCGCAGCGCCGCGTGCATCAGGTGCGTCGCGGAGTGGTTCAGGCGGATACGCTGACGGCGAGCCTCGTCCACATCGGCCTGCACCGCGTCGCCCACTTTCAGGGAGCCGCTGGCGACTTTACCGATATGACCAATGGCCTGGCCGTACTTCTGCGTGTCGCTGACCGCGAAGGAGAAGCCCGCGCCTTTCAGTTCGCCTTTATCGCCCACCTGGCCGCCGGACTCCGCATAGAACGGGGTCTGGTCGAGGATCACTACCGCTTCCTGACCCGCGCTGACGCTATCCACCGCTTTGCCATCGATGAACAGCGCAGTCACTTTGCCGTTCAGCTCCAGATGATCGTAACCTTTAAATTCAGAGGCGCCGTCAACGCGGATCATCGCGTTATAGTCAGCGCCGAAACCGCTGGACTCGCGCGCGCGACGGCGCTGCTCTTCCATGGCGGCCTCAAAGCCGGCTTCGTCAACCTTGATGTTGCGCTCGCGGCAGACGTCCGCGGTCAGGTCGACCGGGAAGCCGTAGGTGTCGTACAGACGGAAGGCGGTTTCGCCATCCAGGGTGTCGCCTTTCAGCTTCGACAGCTCTTCATCCAGCAGCGCCAGTCCGCGCTCCAGAGTACGGGCGAACTGCTCTTCTTCGGTTTTCAGCACCTGCTCAACCTGAGCCTGCTGCTGCTTCAGTTCTTCGCCGGCGGAGCCCATCACGGCGATCAGCGGGGCAACCAGTTTCCAGAAGAAGGTATCCTTCGCGCCCAGCATGTTGCCGTGACGGATCGCGCGGCGAATGATGCGGCGCAGCACGTAGCCGCGGTTTTCATTCGACGGGATTACGCCGTCAGCGATCAGGAAGGCGCAGGAACGAATGTGGTCGGCAATAACGCGCAGCGACTTGTTCGTCAGATCGGTGGCGCCGGTGACTTTCGCCACGCTGGCGATCAGATCGCGGAACAGGTCGATGTCATAGTTTGAGTTAACGTGCTGCAGCACCGCGGCAATACGCTCCAGGCCCATACCGGTGTCGACGGACGGCTTCGGCAGCGGCTCCATGGTACCGTCAGCCTGACGGTTGAACTGCATGAAGACGATGTTCCAGATCTCAATGTAGCGGTCGCCGTCTTCTTCCGGACTTCCCGGAGGGCCGCCCCAGATGTGATCGCCATGGTCGAAGAAAATCTCGGTGCACGGACCGCACGGACCGGTGTCGCCCATCTGCCAGAAGTTGTCTGAAGCAAACGGCGCGCCTTTGTTGTCGCCGATGCGGATGATTCGCTCGCGCGGGACGCCTACTTCATTGGCCCAGATGTCGTATGCTTCGTCATCGGTCTCGTAAACGGTGACCCACAGCTTCTCTTTCGGCAGCGCGAACCAGTTCTCACCGGTCAGCAGCTCCCACGCGTATTTGATGGCATCCTGCTTGAAGTAGTCGCCGAAGCTAAAGTTGCCCAGCATTTCAAAGAAGGTGTGGTGACGCGCGGTGTAACCGACGTTTTCCAGATCGTTGTGTTTACCACCCGCACGCACGCAACGCTGCGCGGTGGTCGCACGCGAATAATTACGTTTGTCGAGACCAAGGAAGACATCCTTGAACTGGTTCATCCCTGCGTTGGTAAACAGCAGGGTCGGATCGTTGTGCGGCACCAGGGAGCTGCTGGCAACTACCTGATGTCCCTTGCTATGGAAAAAGTCGAGAAACGCCTGACGGATCTCAGCGGTGCTCTTGCTCATAATTATCCTGAAATCAAGCTACACGTCATCCTTCAAGTCGCCTCTGTCCTGGCTGCGCTTGCTCTTCCGGCACCGAACTGACGTGCGTTGCGGAAGATAGTCTCTCTTGCCGCCCTGATGCAGCTTGAATGATTTTGTGTAAAGGAATAATCGCCCAGGACGCTGCCTGCACTGTCACAACCAGCGGCCCGACGGAATAAAGTGGGAATAAGATAAGTTTTCTTTACGGCGAAGTAAAATCCCGGATGGGTCAATCTGCAAAATTTCGCCAGATTTCCTGGATATCTTCCATCAGGTAGCCACGGTACAGCAGGAATCTCTGGATTTTCACTTTCTCAGCAAAGGCGGAGGGTAACGGTTCACCGTATTTACGCTGCGCCTGCGCCCTGGCAAGGCTCACCCAGTCGATGTCGCATTCGCGCATCGCCTGTTCCACGGCCTGGCGCGCAATGCCTTTCTGGCTGAGCTCCTGACGAATGCGCGCGGGGCCATAGCCTTTGCGGCTCCGGCTGGCGATGAACTGGCCGACAAAACGATTATCGTCGAGATAACGGTTTTCGATACACCAGGCAACCACCTGCTCCAGCTCTTCAGGGGTGACGTCCAGCGCCTCGGGGCCGTTTTTGCTCATTACCGGAGCAGCCAGTTTGCGCCGCAGCTCCTGTTCGCTGTGGTCGCGCATCGCCAGAATGCGGATAGCGCGGTCCAGCAGGCGGGCGTAGCCGGAGCGGCGTGATGAAGGTTCAGTCACAGGCACCTCAATAATCTAAGAAAAGCAAAAGGGCCGCATAAGCAGCCCTTTATCACTCTGTTAGACGATATCAGAAATCTTGTTCCGTTTCTTCTGCATCGTTGCCGTCAACGGCGAAGTCCGGCGTAGAGTCCTGGTTGTTGAGCAGCAGTTCGCGCACTTTCTTCTCAATCTCTTTCGCCGCCGCCGGGTTCTCTTTCAGCCAGGTGATAGCGTTCGCTTTGCCCTGACCAATTTTGTCGCCGTTGTAGCTGTACCAGGCGCCCGCTTTCTCAATCAGCTTCTCTTTCACGCCAAGGTCAACCAGCTCGCCGAAGAAGTTGATGCCTTCGCCGTAGAGGATCTGGAATTCAGCCTGTTTGAACGGCGCCGCAATCTTGTTCTTCACCACTTTGACGCGGGTTTCGCTACCGACGACGTTGTCGCCCTCTTTCACCGCGCCGATGCGACGGATATCCAGACGCACGGAGGCGTAGAACTTCAGCGCATTACCGCCGGTGGTGGTTTCCGGGTTACCGAACATCACGCCGATTTTCATACGGATCTGGTTGATAAAGATCAGCAGCGTGTTGGACTGCTTCAGGTTACCCGCCAGTTTACGCATCGCCTGGCTCATCATACGCGCCGCGAGGCCCATGTGAGAGTCGCCGATTTCGCCTTCGATTTCCGCTTTCGGCGTCAGCGCCGCGACGGAGTCGACGACGATAACGTCAACCGCGCCGGAGCGCGCCAGCGCGTCACAGATTTCCAGCGCCTGCTCGCCGGTATCCGGCTGAGAACACAGCAGGTTGTCGATATCCACGCCCAGCTTGCGCGCATAGACCGGATCCAGCGCGTGTTCCGCATCGATGAACGCACAGGTTTTACCTTCGCGCTGCGCTGCGGCGATAACCTGCAGCGTCAGGGTGGTTTTACCGGAGGATTCCGGCCCGTAGATCTCGACGATACGGCCCATTGGCAGACCGCCGGCGCCCAGCGCGATATCCAGAGAAAGCGAGCCGGTGGAGATGGTTTCTACGTCCATAGAACGGTCTTCACCCAGGCGCATGATGGAGCCTTTACCGAATTGCTTTTCGATCTGGCCCAGTGCAGCCGCCAACGCTTTCTGTTTGTTTTCGTCGATCGCCATTGTTACTCCTAATCATGCAGGGTGAAGCGTGTTCGCTTCGCCGTTAATATTTGTTCAGTTGAGGCAATTATACTGTATAGTCATACAGTATCAAGTCTTTTGTAGAAATTGTTGCCAGAGCAGATTGAGCGCGTAGGCCGTCGCCTGACGACGTACCGCTTCGCGGTCTCCGGCAAAGCATTCCCGCCGCGTCACCCCTTGTCCGCTAACGCTGGCGACGCCAAACCACACCGTCCCGACCGGCTTTTCGTCGCTGCCGCCATCCGGCCCGGCGACGCCGCTAACCGAGATGGCATAGTCCGCCCGCGCGGCGCGCAACGCGCCGATCGCCATCTCCACCACCACCGGTTCGCTCACCGCGCCGTTGTCCCGCAGCGTCGCTTCGCTGACGCCGATCATTTGCGATTTGGCCTCGTTGCTGTAAGTCACAAAACCGCGTTCAAACCACGCTGAGCTGCCGGCAATATCGGTGATGGCTTTCGCTATCCAGCCACCGGTGCAGGATTCCGCCGTGGTCACCGTCGCGCCCTGCGCCTGCAGCGCCCGGCCGACCTTCTCGCTTAGCTGCATTAATTCTGAATCGGTCATTATCGCCCCGCTTTACTCCGGATAAAGAGGCCATCAAAGATAGCACTTTCCACAGAGATATGGGGACGAGGTGCGGAATTTACGAGGGGACATCCAAAATGAATCATCCCGGCGGCGCCGGGATGAGAAATCGCACGCTTACTTCATGCTGGCGGCGATCAGCGCCACGTTATGACGCATCATTTTGACATAGCTATCCGCGACGCCCCCCGGGGCGGAGAGCGCCTCAGGATAGAGTTCTCCGCCGGGCTGCGCGCCGGTGGCGCTGGCAATCTGCTTCACCAGCCGCGGGTCAAGCTGGTTCTCCATAAACCAGGTATGGACGCCGTCCGCGTTGATTTGCTTAATCAGCGCCGCCACCTGCGCCGCGCTGGCCTCGCTCTCTGAAGAGAGCCCCTGCGGCGCGAGGAAGGTTACGTGATAAGCGCGGCCAAAATAGCCGAAAGCGTCATGGCTGGTCAGGACCTTGCGCTTGGCCAGCGGAATGGCGCTGAACTGCCCTTTCGCCCAGCCGTCGAGGGCCGTCAGCTGGTCGATATAGCGCTTGCCGCTGCTGGTCAACGCCGCTTTATCTTCCGGGTCGGCTTTCACCAGACCATCGAGGATATTCTGCGCATACAATGCGCCGTTCGCTGCGCTGTTCCAGGCGTGGGGATCGGTCACCGTTTTGCCGTCTTCATCGAGGGTATGGGTCTTGACGCCCTTCGACGCCACCACCAGCTCGCCCTTAAAACCAGAGGCCTTAATCAGGCGATCCAGCCAGCCTTCCAGTCCCAGGCCGTTAACCACCACCACGTCGGCCTTGCTGAGCAGCGCGCTATCCTTCGGCGACGGCTCGAAGGTGTGCGGATCGCCATCCGGGCCGACCAGGGTATCCACATGGACATGCTCCCCGCCAACCTGCTGCACCATATCACCCAGCACTGAAAAACTGCTTACCACATTCAGCGTTTTCGCCATCGCCCCCTGCGCCATCAGGCCGAAGGCCAGCGCGACCACTATTGCACTACGTTTCATCATTTCCTTACCCCATCAATTTGCGCCAGCCGACCAGCAGTCGGCTGCGCGTGCCAAAAAACAGCGAAATAAAAAACAGCGCGCTGGCGGTCAGCACTATGGCGGGCCCGGCGGGAAGACTGGCCGCCCAGGAGAGACTCAAACCCAGCCAGGCGCAGAGCGCGCCGGAGAGCGCCGCCAGCAGCAGGATGCCCGGCAGCGTTCGCGCCCAGCAGCGCGCGGCAACCGCCGGAAGCATCATCACCCCTACCGCCATCAGCGTGCCGAGCACCTGAAATCCCGCCACCAGGTTAAGCACCAGCAGCGCCAGAAAAAGCCCATGCAGCACCGCGGGCAGCCGGCGGTTATTCACCTGCAGCCAGGCACTGTCGAACGCCTCGCTGACCAGACCGCGGTAGCACAGCGCGATGCACAACAGCGTCAGGCTGGCGACGCCGCTGACAAACAGCGCCGCGTCACGATCCACCGCCAGAATGGAGCCAAACAGCAGATGCAGCAGGTCGACGCTGGAGCCGCGCAGCGACACCAGAGTGACGCCCAGCGCCAGCGATCCCAGATAAAATCCAGCAAAGCTGGCGTCCTCTTTTAACGGCGTCCGCCGGCTCACCCATCCCGCCACCAGCGCGACCGCGATGCCGGCGACAAAGCCGCCCACGGTCATGGCCAGCAGCGACATGCC
>ERZ781275.215-NODE-215-length-73439-cov-66.089147_pt1 | contig 73439 bp, 92 predicted proteins | sample MGYA00375853_ERZ781275 | MGnify/ENA primary metagenome ERZ781275 (study PRJEB29790, sample SAMN03653691) | human gut metagenome | host: Homo sapiens | place: USA: Dallas, Texas | collected 2012-07-23 | study: EMG produced TPA metagenomics assembly of the Gut...
CCTATGCACCGCTGGGCTATGTAAAAGACCCGGACAAAAAAGGTCATCTTCTGATTGACCCGGAAACCCGCTGGATTGTGGAGAAGATTTTTGACCTTGCTGTACACGGGCGGGGAGCCGCCAGCATTACAAGGATTCTGGTGGAGGAAAAAGTACCCACCCCCGGCTGGCTGAACTATGACAGGTACGGGACTTTCGCAAATATCTACGCCGGTGCGCCCGCAGAAAAAGCCTATGCGTGGACGATTGCACAGGTCAAGAGCATTTTGAAAGAGGAAACCTATATCGGTCACAGCGTTCACAACAAGCAGAGCAACATTTCATTCAAGAACAAGAAGAAAGTGCGGAAGCCGCAGGAAGAATGGTATCGTGTGGAGAATACCCACGAAGCCATCATTTCCGAAGAAGCGTTCCAAAAGGTGCAGGAGCTGATTGCCAGCAGACGCAGGAAACGCAGAAACGGTACGACACAGATTTTTGCAGGACTGATAAAATGTGCTGACTGCGGCTGGTCTTTAGCCTATGGGGAAAATAAGCAGAACAAAAACCCTTACGGCTACTACCATTGCAGCAAGAACGGACAGGGCTTGCGCCAGTGTTCCATGCACTATATCCGCTATGATGTGCTGTATGCCTATGTGCTTGCGAGACTGCAATACTGGTCTGTACTGGCACAGAAAGACGAGGACAAGCTGCTGAAACGGCTGCTCAACGCCAGCGACAGGGAAAGAACCTCTGCGAAGAAAAAGCAGGCTGCGGAGCTGAAAAAAGCGGAGAAGCGCAAAGCCGAGGTTGACGGGCTGTTTGCTAAAATGTATGAGGACTGGTCTGCTGGACGCATAACCGAGTATAACTTCAATATGCTGTCCGAGAAGTACCAGAACGAGCAAAAGGAGCTTGAAACAAAAATAAGGCAGCTTCATGAAACGATGGAAGCCGCCGTACAGACCGCAGCGGACGCTGAAAAGTGGATTGCCCTGATGAAGCAGTATGTCAACCCTGTGGAGCTGACCGCAGAACTTCTGAACACTCTAATTGAAAAAATAACCGTCCACGAAGCTGTCAAGGGTGAGGACGGAAGCCGTGAGCAGGAAGTAGAAATCTACTACCGCTTCATCGGCAAAATCGACTGACCTTTCTTTTTTACCCAACAATATCTTTAATTAAGGGAAACGGGACTGAGTCTCCCAGATATCGCCTTATTGGAACCTCTGGCAGATATCCTGGGAGTAACAGTCGCAGAGCTGCTAAAAGGTGAGCGGATTCATGCCGCACTTGAGCCGCAGGAGATGGATGAACTGCTGGGAAAAACCATTCATTTGTCAGACAATCAAAAACACGTACATTCTGGTTTTCACAAAATGTGGTATTTGTTTGTCCTGGGATTCAGCATATTGGAATTCGGAATTTTAATATGGCAGGATGTAAATCTGATCCAGAAGGACATCTTTGTTTTAGAAGCTTTATTTGCCTTATTTGGTGCAGGGTTCTGCTTATTTGCAAAAGAACAGCTTCCGACTTATTATGATGAAAATGAACTTCATTATGTGTCCGACGGGGTCTTCCGAATGAATATTCCGTTTATTCGGATTCACAACAGTAACTGGCCGTATATTGTAAAATGCTGCCGATACTGGATGCTGGGATCCATGATCCTATTTCCTGTTGTCAGCTTTCTCCTGGTTACGGCAGGCTTGTGGGAATCGTCTCAAAAAGCGGTTACTTTGATTTGGGTATTCGGGTTGTTTGGTACCATTCTTGGAACTGGAAAATATTATGAATAGATGGGGATTGGTGTAAAATTATATCCCATTCGCTCTTGACAAATCTTTTTTAAAATAGCTATGATTCAAATTGTTTGAATCATAGCTATTTTATTAGAAAATCAGATAATGTTGCTTCTCATTCCAAGCGTACAGTGCGCCAGTAATTTTTCTTCATCAAGTATCTCTATTTGTTTTCGGGAGGTATCTAAGATCCCTTCTTTTTTCAGGATCCGAAATCGAGCGCTCCATCTGGGCAGTGGACGCTCCCGCAATGCTGGCAAGTTCTGACTGCGACAGCGGGATTTTCGCAGAGAGCGGGTGGACTTTTGTAAGATAGAGGTATAAGATATCGCAAATTCTGGCCAGACATGGTTCAAATGTCTGATTGATACTGTCAAAGAACATATATCCGATAAAATCACAATTCTCACGAAGCAGCTCCCCGGCAAAGGTTCCGTTTTCTGTTGCTATCTTTTTCAAAGTGGGATACGACATCTTGTATACCTCACAGTCTGTCAGTGCCTGTATGATCATTTCATATTCCACACGAAATTCATGAATCTCGACGCCTACCGGGAAAATAGTCCGGGGCCAAACATATTCAAAGACTTCTTCCCCTGTTCATGCCCAAGTGAAAGATGGACAATTCCGTTTTTGATATAGTAAGCAGTGTTATTGATCACTCCATATTGTGTCAGATAACTGCCTTTTCTGATCTGCGTCTTCTGCACCTCATAATTTAAGATTACATCCTCAAAATCATTCAGATAATTTGCCAGATAAATACTCGGAATGATATGCGGTTCAATGTCAGCCATTTTTTTCATCCTTTCAGCGGTTCTTAAGATCTGTTTATTTTATTCTAATTTCCATCGGTCCTGTGAGTCAAGAAAAAAGAAGAAAAAATCGTTCTTTTCCCTCATATGAGGGGGGGAACTATTCAGAAGGAACTTTTATAGTATAAATCAGAAAGATTCAAGGAAATAGAAAGGATGACAAACATGAAAGTTTTTGAACCTATGAAGATCAATGGTCTGGAACTGAAAAACAGGATGGTCGTATCAGCCATGGTGACCAATTATTGTACACCGGACGGAAAGGCAACCGAAAAATTTATTGCCTATCACGAACACAAAGCAAAAGGCGGATGGGCAGATTGAAAGCCATCGGAAGCTGACCGAACGCGTTCACGCCGCAGGCGGAAAAATCGCAGCTCAGATTTATCATGCCGGAAGAGAGACAAGCAGTGCCGTGACCGGAGTGCAGCCCGTAGCCCCTTCTGCAGTCCGGGAGCCAAGTATGCCGGAAACACCCAGAGAATTGACGATCCCGGAAATCCATACTCTGGTAGAGCAATTCGGTGACTGTGCAAAAAGAGCCAAAGCAGCCGGATTTGATGCAGTAGAAGTGCATGGAGCGCACGGATATCTGGCAGGCGCTTTCGCATCCCCGTTTTCTAACAAACGAAGTGACGAATATGGCGGAACGATCCGCAATCGTGCAAGATTTGGCATGGAGATTATTCGGAACATCAAAGAAAAATGCGGAAAAGACTATCCGGTGTTGTATCGGATCTCTTCTGTAGAATATGTGCCGGGCGGGCTGGATATCGAAGAGTCAAAGGTCATCGCAAGGTTGATGGAAGAAGCGGGCGCAGACTGTATTCACTGTTCCCAGGGCGTATACGCATCCACGCACACGATCATTCCGCCCTCCGTATTTCTGCGGGCGGGTTATGTGGAACATGCCGCAGAAATGAAAAAAGCAGTTCAGATTCCTGTTATCGCTGTAGGACGAATCAATGATGTAGAGATTGCGGAAAGTGTTCTCCAGTCCAAAAAGGCAGATCTTGTGACCATGGCAAGAGCCTCCCTGGCGGATCCAGAACTGCCAAACAAGGTTCTGAAAGGACGGGGAGATGAAGTGATCCGTTGTATCGGCTGTCTGCATGGCTGTATCGGAGAGAACGGAAAAGGAAACGGTATCCGCTGCCTGGTAAATCCGCTTACCGGAATGGAAGATGAATATGATTTGACTCCTGCCGAAAAGGCAAAACAGGTCCTCGTTATAGGCGGTGGTATTGCAGGATGTGAGGCTACGATCTCGGCAGCGTTAAAGGGACATAAAGTCACTTTGATCGAAAAAAATGACCGATTGGGCGGACAGTGGATTCCCGCATCGGTTCCGATTGGAAAAAGCGAGTTTACTTCGTTTTTGTGCTAGCAGAAGAGTATGCTGGAGAAAATGCATGTACAGATCCTTCTGAATACAACCGCCGATGCAGAACTGATCAAACTCTATGAACCGGATACGGTCATCATCGCAACCGGAAGCAGACCGTTTATTCCGCCGATTCAAGGTGCAGATCAGGATTTTGTCGTAGCTGCTCATGATGTACTCCTTGGAAAAACAGAGCCGGGCAATCGTGTTGTAGTCATCGGCGGCGGTCTCGTAGGAGCTGAAACTGCCGATATGCTCGGTCAGCAATGTGAACAGGTAACCATTATAGAAATGCTTCCGCAGATTATGAAAGATGGAGAAGCAGCTCCAACAAAATACATGAAAGAGCGGTTTTTCCAAAACGGAGTTCAGATTCATACTTCTACAAAACTTTTGGAAATCGGAGATCATACGGTAACCGCAGAAAAAGACGGGGAAAGATTTGTACTTGAAAATATTGATACGGTTATTATTGCAGTCGGCGTGAAAACAGACAGAACCCTTCTGGATTCCATGGAACATGTTTCCTGCAAAGTATTAAAAGTGGGAGATGCCAATGGGGTGAAAAACGGATATCTTGGAATCCGGGAAGGATACGAGGCAGGATTGAATGCGTAAAGAAAAGGAGAGGGAAAAATGGCAGAAGCAGTAAAAGATTATCAAAAGCTGGAACATGATATCATTCGTCTTGCAGGCGGTGCAGACAATATTGCCAGTGCACAACGGTGCGGGACCAGACTCCGTCTGGTTTTGAAAAATACACCCGGACAGGCAGAGGAAAAAATCAAAGCCCTGCCCGGCGTGATCACGGTTGTACAGAAACAGGGACAGTTTCAAGTCGTGATAGGAAATCATGTGGGAGATGTATTCGAGGCAGTTTCGGCAGAACTTGAAACAAACAAAAAAGCAGAACAGGAAGAACGCCCAAAAGAAAAAGAAAACCTGTTAAACCGCCTGCTTCAGATGATATCAGGAGTATTTGCACCTGTCTGTTATGTCCTTGCAGCCGGAGGACTTTTACAGGGATTGCTGATCATTCTTACAATGGCAGTACCATCCGTGACAGAAACCGGAGTCTATCCGGAAATCACCTATACCTCTTCTGTACTGCCGCCTTTGATTTTAGTTGCACTGCTGTCCAAGCTGGAGAAATTTCTAAATAAACATTTGCCGGAATTGATCAAATCCTTATTTACTCCGCTTATCTGCCTGGCAGCGCTGGTTCCACTGACCATCGTTGTGATCGATCCATTGATCCAGTGGCTGTCCAATGGAGTTGCCGCCGGATACAATCTTCTGTATCAGATGGCGCCTCCGATCGCAGGTGCAGTTGTCGGCGGGGTGTGGCAGGTGATCGTAATCTTTGGCATTCACTGGGGGATGGTTCCGATTGTAATTGCCAATTTTGCGCAGAACGGACAGGACACACTGCAGATTTTTATTCAGATTGCTGTAATTTCACAGATGGCAGCTGCATTTGGAGTATTTTTAAAAGCAAAAGACAAGCAGCTGAGAACAGATGCACTGTCCGCCGGAATCACAGGAATTTTCGGAATTACAGAACCGGCAATCTATGGGATTACACTGCCGAGAAAGAAACCGTTTATTTATGGCTGTATCTGGGCTGCAATCGGAAGTGCAATCGCTGCGATACTGGGAGCAACACAGTATGTGTATGCAGGACTTCCGGGACTGATCTCCGTGGTAAATTCCATATCTGTGGAAAATCCGGGTTCATTTCCAGCCTGTGCCACAGGAGCAGCAGTGACGATTACAGGAACAATCGGAAGTATCCTGCTGTTTGGGTGCGAACCAAAGCAAAAGGAAAACGCAGAGCATTCTATTTTGGGACAAACTGTTTTCAGTCCGCTGACAGGAGAACTCAAATCTCTAAAAGACGTCAATGATCCCACATTTTCAGAAGAGATACTTGGAAAAGGAATTGCAATTCTTCCAAAAGAAGGAATCGTCTATGCGCCTTTTGACGGAGTAGTGTCCGCTCTTTTTGATACAAAACATGCAATTGGACTGACAGACGATCAGGGAATGGAGCTTTTGATCCATGTAGGACTGGAAACGGTAAATTTGGGCGGAACTCATTTTGAGGTGCATATTTCTCAGGGGGATCTGGTGAAAAAAGGTGATCCGCTGATTACATTTGATCTGCAGGAAATCCAGAAAACACATGATGTCATTACACCGGTTCTTATTACAAACGCAGATGATTTTTCAGAAATCGTGGTACAAAAAGAATTCGGTCCGGTAAAAGCAGGAGATGCAATTTTAACAGTCAAAAAATAGAGAAAGGATAAAAAAGAGATGAATCGAGTAATATTTCCAAAGGATTTTTTATGGGGCGGGCAGTGGCAGCCAACCAGTGTGAAGGAGCGTATTTGGAGGATGGAAAAGGGCTGTCCATTCAGGATATCATGCCAAAGGGAATCAAGGGGGCACCTACAGAAGAACCTACAGCGGACAACATGAAGCTTGTGGCAGTCGATTTTTACCATCGTTACAAAGAAGATATTGCCATGCTTGCAGAGATGGGATTTAAGGTGTTTCGATTTTCTATTGCATGGTCCAGAATTTTCCCAAATGGAAATGACAAAGAGCCAAATGAAAAAGAACTTCACTTCTATGATGATGTACTGAATGAGTGCAAAAAGTATGGTATTGAGCCATTGGTGACGATTTCCCATTACGAGACTCCATTGCATCTTGCAAGAGAGTATGACGGATGGAGGAGCCGAAAGCTCATCGACTTTTATATGAATTTCTGTAAAGTAATCTTTGAACGCTACAAAGGAAAAGTAAAGTACTGGCTTACTTCTAATGAAATCAATTCTGTGCTGCATCAGCCTCTGATCAGCGGTGGAATCCTGACTCCAAAGGAACAGCTCACAAAGCAGGAGCTGTATCAGGCAATCCATCATGAACTGGTTGCATCAGCAAAAGCAGTAAAGCTGGCGCATGAGATTATGCCGGACAGTCAGGTTGGCTGCATGATTCTGGCAATGCCGACATACCCGCTGACACCAAAGCCGGAGGATGTACTGGCAGCAATGCAGGCAGAACAGAAAAACTATTTCTTTGCAGATGTTCAGGCGCGCGGTGCATATCCAAAATATCTGGACAGCTATCTGAAAGAACAGAATGTCAGGATCAAGACAAAAATCCTGACGGGAACTATTGCTGTCTATATCGGAATCGTCTGTTATCTGTCCACAAAATTTGCACAGGGATCCACAACTGTTGGTATGATCGTATCCATCAAATTTATGAATTACAGCCGCTTTCACACACATCTGTATTGTTTCCACACTGTCTTCATGATAAACTGTCTTTATAAATGATAAAAATCACGGAGCTGAAACACGCATGGAAAAACTACAGAATACCAAAGAACCTTCCAGGGATCCGGAACGTATGAAATACCGGCTTTCGGAAGCGATGAAAGAATGTATGAAATATGCGCCGGTAGAAAAAATCACAGTAAAAGAAATTGTTGAAGTATGCGGTACAACAAGGCAGACCTTTTACCGAAACTTTCAGGACAAATACGATTTGATCAACTGGTATTTTGATAAGATTCTTTTGAAATCTTTCGAGTACATGGGAAAGAGCGAAACAATCTACGAAGGACTTGTCAATAAATTTTATTATATCCAGCAGGAGAATCTGTTTTTTCGTACTGCCTTTAAGAATGATGATCAGAACTGCCTGAGGGATCACGACTTTCATCTGATCCTTCAATTTTATACAGACCAGATTGAACAGAAGACCGGAGAGAAAATTTCAGAGCATTTGCGTTTCTTACTGGAAATGTATTGCCAGGGTTCCATCTATATGACTGTACAGTGGGTTCTTGGAAAGTTGAAAGGAACTCCAGAAGAAATTGCACGCTCTCTGGTTGATGCTATGCCTCTGAAACTAATGGAAGTATTTAAGGTATTAAATCTATTGTAAAGTGACAAATTTGACAGTTTTTCACTTTCTATTTTTGTGAAAATTGTTAAAATCAAAACAAAGGAGAGTGATACAAATGGCAAATAGAATTATGCTGAACGAAACATCTTATCATGGGGCAGGAGCAATCCAGGAAATTGCAGCAGAAGCAAAGGCAAGAGCTTTCAAAAAAGCATTCGTCTGCTCGGATCCGGATCTGATCAAATTCGGAGTCACAGGAAAGGTGACAGACGTTCTTGACAAAGCTGGGCTTGCTTATGAAATTTATTCTGACATCAAAGCAAACCCGACCATCGAAAATGTACAGAATGGTGTTGCCGCATTCAAAGCTGCCAAAGCAGATTACATTGTTGCAATTGGCGGCGGTTCTTCTATGGATACCGCAAAGGCAATCGGTATTATCATTGCAAATCCGGAATTTGAAGACGTAAGAAGTCTGGAGGGTGTGGCGCCTACAACAAAACCCTGTATTCCAATCATTGCCGTTCCGACAACTGCAGGAACAGCTGCAGAAGTTACCATCAACTATGTGATCACAGATGTGGAAAGAAAAAGAAAATTGGTCTGTGTGGATCCGCATGATATGCCGATCATTGCGATCGTTGATCCGGATATGATGTCCTCTATGCCAAAGGGACTGACTGCCTCTACCGGTATGGATGCACTGACACATGCCATCGAAGGTTATACAACCAAAGGAGCATGGGAGATGACAGATATGTTCCACTTAAAAGCGATCGAGATCATTTCCAGATCTTTGAGAAGTGCAGTAGCAAATGAAAAAGAAGGACGGGAAGGAATGGCTCTCGGACAGTATATCGCAGGGATGGGATTTTCCAATGTCGGCCTTGGAATTGCGCATTCCATGGCACATACATTAGGAGCTGTTTATGATACGCCTCATGGTGTCGCATGTGCGATGATGCTTCCAATTGTTATGGAATACAATGCAGATTGCTCCGGAGAAAAATATCGCGAAATCGCATGTGCTATGGGCGTGAAAGGTGTAGATGAGATGTCTGCTGACGAGTACAGAAAAGCTGCTGTGGATGCAGTACAGAAACTTTCTGTAGATGTAGGAATCCCAACAAAACTGGAAGCACTCAAAGAAGAAGATCTTCCGTTCCTTGCCGAATCTGCGCACGCAGATGCATGTGCACCAGGCAATCCAAAAGATGCCAGTGTAGAAGATCTGAAAAACTTATTCAGAAAACTGATGTAAACAGAACCAGACAGGACAGCCGTTGAAAGAGATGGCAATCCTGTCTTTTTTACTTTTAAAAGTTTATTAAGCTAAAGCGTTAATTTGCCAGTTCTTTAAAAAAATAAAGAAAACAGTGCAAAACCTATTGACAATTTATTAAAAAAGTATAAAATATCTATAAAACAGAGTGCACTCTATTATAAAGGAATGGGAGATGAAAATTTTATGGCAACTTTTATAACAGGGCTTGTAATACTTTTACTTGGAGGCTGGCTGTACGGGAAATTTGTAGAGCATGTCTTTAAACCTGACGATCGCGAGACTCCAGCCGTACGAATGAAAGACGGTATTGATTATGTTCCTATGAATAAATGGAAGAACGCATTGATCAACCTCTTAAATATCGCAGGTACTGGTCCGATTTTTGGGCCGATTCAGGGGATCTTGTTTGGACCAATCGCATTTATTACCATTCCAATCGGATGTGTGATCAGCGGTGCAACACATGACTATTTAAGCGGAATGATGTCACTTCGCCAGAATGGTGCACAAATGCCGGGAATCATCCGGAAATTTCTGGGAAATAAAACCTATCAGGTGTATAATATTTTCCTTTGTTTTCTGATGCTTCTTGTTGGTGCTGTTTTCACCTATACCCCGGGAGATCTATTCGCAGGACAGATTTGCGGATTTCAGGATGTCAATGTATGGACATGGGTAATTTACGGAGTGATCTTACTTTACTATCTGGTCGCAACTTTGTTCCCGATTGATAAGATCATTGGTAAGATTTATCCGATTTTCGGTGCGATTCTGCTCTTATCGGCAGTCGGAGTATTTGCTGGAATCTTTATTCAGGGATATCAGCTTGATAATATTGATTTCAGCCATGGTCTCAAAGGAATTTTTGATGTGTATCCGATCTTTGATGCAGAAGGAAATTCGGGAGCAGGAACAAAATTCATTCCTGTCTTTTTCGTAACAGTAGCCTGTGGAATTACATCTGGTTTTCACTCTACACAGTGTACTTTAATTGGACGCTCTGTAGAACATGAAAAAGAAGGACGCACAGTCTTTTATGGAATGATGATTCTGGAAGGCCTGATCGCCATGATCTGGGCAGCAGCAGCTATGGGACTTTACAACAGCGGTTCTACTGCCGGAGCTACCGCAGCAGTTGGCGAAGTTGCAAAAGGTCTGCTTGGTCCTGTGGGAGGAATCATCGCAATCCTCGGTGTGATTGTTCTTCCAATCACATCCGGAGATACAGCCCTTCGCTCCTGCCGTCTGATGGTTGCAGATTACCTGCACATTGATCAGAAAACCAGAAAAAATCGTGTACTTGTGACATTGGGAATTTTTATTCCTGTCATTTTGATCCTTGTTTTTGCAAAAATGAATACAGAAGGATTTAATATCCTCTGGAGATATTTTGCATGGAGCAACCAGACCATCGGAGTTTTCGCATTTGCTGCAATTACTATTTATCTGATGGCGAAAAAGGGGGCAAAAAAAGGAATCTATCTGATTGCATTGATTCCAGGAAGTTTTTATATGTTCATCATATCTTCTTTCATTTTGAGTCAGAAAATTGGATTTGGTCTGCCAATGACAGTTGCTTATATTATCGCAGGTGTTTTGACCGCTCTCTATTTTGCCGGTCTGATCAAGCTTGGCAGAAAATATGCTGCCAGCCATGAGGAAGAGTAACCTTTTCTCTATGAAACTGTTTTCTTAATATTTACATAAAAGTTCCTTCTGCGTTATAATATTTATTATAAGCTCAAAAGAAAGAAGGAATTGAAAATGAAAGTTTTGATGTTAAATGGAAGCCCGAGAAAAGAAGGCTGCACGTATACCGCACTTATCCAGATTGCCGGGGTTTTAGAGAAAAACGGAATCGAAAGCGAAATTTTTCAGGCTGGAACCCCGGAACTTGAAAATGTAAGAGCAGCTGCCGAAAAGATGAAAGAGGCAGATGCTCTGATCGTCGGCTCTCCGGTATACTGGGCATCTCCAAGCGGGCAGATCATCGAATTTATGGATAAGTTCTGTTCTCTTGCCGGAAAAGATATGTTGCTGAAACCTGCTGCCGCCATTGCATCCGCAAGACGCGCCGGCACCACAGCAACCTTGGATGTCCTCTTAAAATACTTTTCATTCCACCAGATGCCAATCGTTTCTTCCAACTATTGGAATATGGTACACGGCAACACTCCGGATGAAGTACTTCAGGACAAAGAAGGAATTCAGATCATGCATGTTCTCGGCAAAAATATGGCATGGCTTCTGCATTGTCTGGAAGCCGGAAAAAATGCTGGAATTTCAAAACCGGAATCAGAAGAGAAGGTAAAGACAAACTTTATCCGTTAAATCTCTGATTTTTCAACACATCCCGGATCGTATTTCATCCGGGATATGTTTTTTTTCTCAAAAAATACGATTTTCCCACCTCTAAAATATTAAATGTCCTCTTTCACAGTCATGACTGCACTGGTAATAGGAACTCTCAGCATATGCTCATTTCTGATATCGGATGTTTTCTGCAGGCACCGGTCTAGATATCCATTCAAAATCGTCAGCGGTGTACGCAGATCATGGGGGAGTGCAGTGCTCAGATCCTGATTGGCCTTTCTGCTTGCTGTCTCCTGCCGGATATTTTTATCCCTTTCTTTTCTATTTTAAGCTGTTTGATCTGTGTATATTATAGCGAATTTAAAAAAATACTATTTTTCTTAAGCATTTTTAAGATTTATTGATTTTCAAAGATTCCCGTGGTTGACGCAAAAACTTCAAAAAACGTGTCAACCACGGGCTTTTTGTCGAATAAAATGCAATCAAAAAAGAATTGATTTCAGGTAGAATAATCGAACCGTTTACAACACACTTACAACAAATTGATTTCTATTTTTTCAATCTCATTTCTTAAGTCTTCCAATGTCCGGTGACCATATGTGTCATTTGTAATATCACCTATCTTATGTCCAAGCATTCTTTTTCGATCATTCTCCGCGACTTTATATTTTTCGCACAATTTTGAAAATGTGTGCCGGCAATCATGCGGAGTATGCTTTTCAATTCCAAGTGTGGCCAGTTGAGTATACATCTTATCCCGGAATATATCGATTCTATCAGGCAGGAGCGCTCCATGTGTTTTCATCCGGCGTTTTACGAGATCTAAAATACCGGAATAAATAGGAACGATTCTGTTTTTCCCAGCATCCGTTTTGATACCGCCGAAAAAATAACGTTCTTTCAAATTTACATCTAAAGTCTTATATTCCGATATCCGAAAGCCGGAGTAGCACATGATCAAGATCATCTCAGACACTTCATTTTCTTTTGTTTCCCACAATTTCTTCAAATCTTCATCAGTAAATGGAATTCCATGTTCATCATCGTCATCCTGTGTAATTTCGACATAAGATGAATAATCTTTTGTACACAAATTATTTGACATAGCATATTTGTACATGTGGCAGTATAGATTTTGGATGTGTTCTATACTGGCGTGTCTGAGTGGACAAGCGTCCATTACTTCCTGCAGATCGTCTGTAACAAGCTCTGCGAAAATTCTGTTGTGTAGGGCAGCAGAGTTCTTGAATCCTGCGCGTAGCGTATATTCCAAGCTGGTACGTTTTACTTTTTTTGCATCGTATTCATGCCCGAATTTCTTAACATTGAATTTACGAAATACTTCCGCAAATGTTAATTGCGGCTCTTCCTTTGCTTTAATTCCTTGCACCTGATTATAATTTGCAAGCAGAGACTGGATAAAATCCTCCGCATTCTTTTTGTCATCCACCTGGATATCATTTTCCATGCCGGGAGTATAGGTGCCGGCTTTGTATGCTGTAAGAACTGCAAAGCCGATCATCCAGTCAGAAACATAGCATATTGCTTTCTGTGGCTTCATTTGCCCGTTTTCGTATTCTTCTTTAGCTGGCGGGTAAACGCCGTAAGGATTGCGGCGATTCTTACCAAGGAAGCGTATCTGGCCGTAACCATTGGGCAAACGAGGATGCTTTTTTCTTTTGGCCATATCATCATCTCCTTTAAATTTAGGTATAAAAATAGCAGCCAGCACATGAACAAATGTTCTGGATTGTGTAGCTGCTCCGAAGATGATACAATATTCTTGGCTTCAGATTGCATATCTTCAGATATGTAGACCGTCTCAGTGTTGGTAGCACTGGGGCGGTATTTTATTGCAGTTTTTATTTTAATAAATCATCAATACAAATTTCAAAATCTTCATATATTTTCAATTTGAGTGTATCATGAAAAGGAATGATCACCGGCGCGACATCTTCCTCATATCGGTATACCGTTGTGCGTTCTCTGGCAGGATCCACAATCCAATACTCCCGAACACCTGCGTCAGTATAGAGCGTATTTTTGGTAGAATAATCCATTTTACGGCTGCTCGGTGAAACGATTTCGATGATAAAGTCTGGTGCTCCTTCACAGCCACGGTGTGAAATTTTGTTAGAATCACAGACAATGCTGATATCAGGCTCCACATAATTGGAATCATCATCCTTAATAAAAACAGCAAATGGAGCAGGATAAACTTTGCAATTACCGCCTTTTCCTTTGATATAATTTCTTAGAGAGGCGGAGAGTTCCATTACTAATTCCTGATGTAATGGAGACGGTGGTGCCATGTTATAAATTTGTCCGTCAATCAATTCCGCTCTCTGTCCATCTGGAAGAGCATAGATATCATCAATTGTATGTGATGTTGTTTTTAATAATGGCATACTTTCATTTCCTTTCTTCAAATAATTCATTTAACAGAATTGGTGAGTGTACCGTCTCTGTTGGCACAGGGGCGGTATTTTTTACGCCTATGCTGCTTTGTTATAATCAACTACTGCAAACTCGGTCAGCATAGTTTTGAGTTTTTCCAGAATAGTTTCAATTTTCTTCAGGGTAACACCATTCAGATATTCTTCGCCACATTGAGTACATTTTTTACAAGGAACATTCTTGATGATAATGTAACAATTGTTATATTCTGTCATATAAGTCGTTGTAGATTCTTCTACATTACCTTTACATGTAAAACACATCATGATTTTTTCTCCTTTCTTGTCTCAAGATCCGATTCCCACTTTCCAAATGTATTATGAATTACTGCCCTCAGTGGGGCAGGAGAGTTTAATGACATCTTTTACAAGGTTCGTATCCCATACTTTGTGCTTCACTCAAAGAGACTTGGCGAGCGTTATTAGGATTCATATTGCCACAATCAGGAACACTATGGTATTTACTTCCAGTAGCAGATAACCATACAGAAGCTTCTTGAGGCTGTTGGGTCTGTTGAGCAGCCGCTTGCTGTTCTGCAGCTATTCTGGCAGCTTCAGCTTCTTGTTGTGCTTGAAGTTCGGCTTGTCTTTGAGCTTCTTGCTGTGCCTGAATCTCAGCCTGTTTTCGTGCTTCTTCTTGCGCTTGTTGTGCGGCCAATGCTGCGGCTTCTTCATCCATTTTTGCAAAAGATGCATCGATTTGTTCCAAAGCGGAAACAGTTGTATTACTTTCCGCTGTATCGGTTTGGCAATAAACATTTTTGATGCTTTGATAAAGACTACGTCCGAGATTAGAACGAGTGTCAGCATCATCATATTTGTAATCAAGAAGATACCCGTACCAAAGGTATTTTTGCATACATGATTCATCCGTATAATATTGATGTGCTGCTGATCTTATATCGTTAATAATTAAAGTCGCTTGCTCATCTGATAAAGCAGAAGCATTTTCCTTCGCAGTGAGAGAAATTTGTTTAATCATTCCAGATGTTCCAATATCAGCAGTAAATACTGGCGTTTGCAACAAATCTCCTGTAAGAGAAACGGCATTTATAGTCTTCTTATCGGAAGTAGATTTTTTGGCTGTTGCCGACTTTTGGCTTGTATCAGCCTTATTATTGGCAATAGTTTGTTCCTGTTTAGCTTCAGTACTACTGTTTTTATCTGAATCACTTTCCGATGAAGGCGGTATTGACATAAAAAGTAGTAGGGAAGTTATAAATATAATTGAACAAATCGCGACATTTCTCTTCCTAAATTTAGAATATTTTTTACTTTTTAGAAAATAGATTGTAGCAGGAATGGCAAGAATCCAGAAAGCGGGATATAAAGCTATAGCAAACGTCATTGCAATCAATCCTAAAACCAAAATAAGTATCCATCCAAGACATCCCATGTTCTTTATATTAAAACCACCTGTGTTGGAGCGATTCTCGTCTTGCATTGAACCGGATCCTGCATTAGATGTTTCAGTATAGTATAATCCACTTCCAGGGATACCAATACTTTTAGTTGTTTTACCTTTTGAATTAACAGTGTAATGAACTCCTTTCCCTCCAAATGTAATACTTTGACTCTTTTTTCCGAAGTTTAATTTTACTCCTGGAGCAATTTTGAAACTTTTTCTAAATCTAAGCCCCATTTTTTCTTCCTTTCTTCGGCCCATACATAACACCACATATATAAACGCCATGGCGATTATATTGATTCCACAACCGCTAAATGATGAGTAAAATAAATGACATAGTTATCTACAGCAATACATACACCACGAGTCCTTATTAGCAGTCAATACTTTCTTACATATATTCGGATGTGTATACAGTCCCTATTTGTGAACTTAACGGGATAGTTTATTTTACAATCCAAGTATTTGTCTTTTCTTAATTTCAAACTCATCTCTCGTAATTATTCCTTGATCAAGAAGTGACTTGAATTTCAAAATTTCATCTGCACCACTTACGTTCGATGACTGAACAACTGGGGAAGATTGAAATTTGTAAGAGTCTATAGCTGCATTAAGTGAATCTACAAAAGAACCAATGCATCCTTTATCTATATTTTCGATTTTTATGGCAGATGCACCATCTTGTATTGTAATTGAACCGAGTAATAATCCGCGTTTTTGTGAGATGCTGTTGATTTTATCGAGCGGCAGCTCCCTTTGCTTTAATCCGTATAGCATTCCTTTGTCTAAGAAAATCACTCTTCTATCTGTTAGTGCAATAATCCACGTGTTTCCATCAAGAAATCCGGAGATCAGTCCAAGAACACGTTCATCCGGGTTGAGAATTTCTGGAAGATACGAAACCTCTTTCTTGGTTCCAAACATATTGAATGTAGGTAATTGCTTCAATTCTCTCATTACGCTTTGCTTTTCTCTCATACTAAAACTCCTTTTCCTAAGTACTTTAACACCACTTTACTCTATATAAACGCCGAAGCGGTTATATCTTAAAATTTTCCTCTTAATTCTACAACCTTACCAATGATACGAACTGGTTTGCTGAGAATTTCTTCATTGGAGAAGAACATCGGTTCATAACTTGGATTATTTGAAATCAATTCAATTCCATCTCTGTATTTACGGAGTCTTTTACAGGTAGCTTCATGACCATTGATTGTGGCAATGACAACGTCACCGGATTCTGCATCATTTTGTTGGCGAACGATGACAACATCGTTTTCATAGATCCTTGGTTCCATGCTGTTACCTTTTATTTTCAGCCCAAAGAATTCTCCGGTCTTTGCCATTTCTTCTGTGATTTCTTCCGTATCAATAATTTCCTCAATAGCATCAATGGGGATACCGGCGGCAACACGGCCAAGAACGTTGATTGTGACACCTGTGTGGGCAGTGGAATGCGATTGAGTAGTTTTGTCTTCCATTAAGTCAGACCTTTTGCAATGGAAAATGTCACACATTGCATCTACTTTATCCATTCTGGGGGTTTTTATGCCATTACACCAATTATATACAGAAGTAGTACCGACACCGAGAAGTTTTGAAAGTTCTAGTTGTGTCATTTCATATTTGGTTAAGTAATAACGCAAACGTTCAGAAAATATTTGGTTAAATTCTCGCTCTGACATTTCAGTCACCTCATTTCTTATGATGATTATAGTATATACCAAAGGTGGTTTTATTTCAATAAAAAATCAAAATAGTTTCACTTTAAGTATTGACACACACTTAAAGTGATGATACTATATACTTGTATCAAAGAGGGAGTGGTTCAGAGAAAGAAGAGGTGATGCAATTGGAAAAATTACAGATCAGTCTTGCAGCGGCTAGAGTTAATGCAGAGATGACACAAGAAGATGTGGCAAAAGAAATGCATGTATCAAAAAATACGGTGCTTAATTGGGAAAAGGGGAAAGTCATACCTAATTTCGCAACATTAAATACATTGTCTGCATTATATAAAATACCAACAGATAATATTTTTTTGCCTCCAAAATCCACTTAAAGTGATATAATATTGTATGAAACTGACAAAACAGCGTATCAAGTATCAAAAGATACAGGGATTGCTCAATCGGTATTATCCGATTGGAAAAGAGGTAGGAGTAAACCTAAAGCAGAAAAACTAAAAATTCTAGCAGATTACTTCGGCGTAAGTATTGAGTATTTCTTGGAGTAGGAAGCGAGGAAGAAATGGGAATCCGAAAAGAGATCATAGTATATGTAGACAAAGAGTTGACGAAAAAGGAGAGAAAAAATTATAAAAAAGAAAATCCAGGTAAACGTCTGTGCTTTCGGTTGCGTTACCCGAATTTTCTTAAGTGCCTTATGTTGATATCATATGCAGTACTTTTTCTTAGTGCAATGATAAGAATCCTACAATGACGGAAATTATGGCGATCAATGTACCAATCATCCATCTACGGGATCCGCGTAACTCTGTTTCAATCAGAACATCTCCAGATGGGAGAGTGATGAGATAACCATCCAGGCCATTGTATTCTAATCCTTTGTCTGGAGAATCATCCATTTTGCAAGCCACAGAACGGCAAGAAATAAATTTTTGATCAATGAGTTGAGGGATAATCTCATCTGCGTAGTTTCTATCTATACCTCTATGTTTAAAACATAGCAAATCCAAACAAGAAACATAAGGGTGTTTATAAATATATTTCAAAATACGAATGGATTTCTTATTTAGCATCGGAGCATCTCCTTTCATAATACTCGGCATTGGCAGATGCCTGTATCTACAGTATAGGAGACAAAAGGGTAAAAGACAACAGATATGAAGTTTATTGAAGGAAGTATGTTAGGGAAAATAGGTGTAAGTGTTGAGTATTTTTGAAGTAGGAAGCGAGGTGATACAAGTGGAAAGAGAGGAAATCTTAAATATAGTACAAGAATTAATATGCATACTTGAAAAAAAGAAAATAACTCCTCGAGCAGCGGAAGCAGTTGGATATATTTTTCAAAAAAGCATAAGAGAGAGCAACGAAACAGAAAAAGAGAAATACATGGAAGAAAGTGTATTTTCATGGAACCCTCCTAAAAAGGTAGAAGGGATCCATGTGGCTAAGAATTAATAGCAACTTTCAGAGTATCGGGTAATAACATATCAGCAATTTCCATTACAGTAGACAAAGATTTAAGTCCAGTCTTTTCACAAATGGTGTGAATTTTATCCCATGTAGATTGAGGACGGATAGAATCGAGAAATTGATGCCCTTCATATGTTAATCGGTTTACTAAAAGACAATAAATGGTAGGGCCAGCATAAGAAATAGAACATTTGATAAAGCCGGCTTCATTAAGAAGAACTAAGGTATAGGCGATAGATGATTTTGAATGTTTGAGCATTTCAGAAGAACGACAAATGTTGTCTAAATTCAGATGATGAAACTCCAAATCATCGTCTAGGACAAGCCATTTTTCTAATGTAAGAAGAGTGTCTCGGACGCAGTCTAAATCAAGAATCATAATGAAATCTCCCTTCATAATACTCGGCATTGGAAGATGCCTGTATCTACAGTATAGGAGACAAAAGGGTAAAAGACAACAGATGTGAAGTTTATTGAAAGAAGAATGTTAGGAAACATAGGTGTAAGTATTGAGTATTTCTTAGAGTAGGAAGGTGATGTGAGAAAAATGAATATCAATGAAGCAGTAAAGAAAACAATGGAAAAAGGCAACTGCATGACATTGCCGGAATTCAAAGGCGGGGCGAAAATCAAGCCAACAAACGGGCGAGGAAATTGTATTGTAATGAATGCTGATGGAAGTAATCCATCAAAATACGGATGGCAACCATCAGCAGATGAATTGATAAGAGACGATTGGTTATTGGTTGATTAAATCCATGATCGTATCTCTTTGATAAAAGAGTAACCTTTTCTTAAAAGTGTATCTTCTTCAACGGAACAGATGGCATTTGGAAGTAAAGTGGTTTCGTAAGCGACATCGTCAGCTTTAAACACATGGACAAGCCCATCTTCATCCAGTGCAAACAAAGCATCAGAAATAAAATCGTCATCAAGTTCTGGATAAAGAGACTTGAAAGATTCAAAAAGAAAGAGGTGAGAACATGAACACTGCAATTGCGTTAAAAGAAACATTAAAAACTGCAGAAATTGCAAAGATTACCGGTTGTTCCGTGAACGAAGTACGATACCGTATGAGACACAACATCTGGACATTTGGAGTCGTGCGGAAGACCGGGGCAGTAAAGAAACACTATGAAGCTACTATTTCCGAAGTGGCTGAGTTCTTCAGACTGAGCCGGGAGGAAGTGATCAGGAGGTTAAACGATGGGAAATAAGAGATTAACCATACAAAGAGTTGATCAATTCATCAGGCTCCTGGGAGCAACTGAAAAAGTGAACGGGTATGCAGAACAGCAGAAGCAGCATGCGATTGCCTGTTTAAATAATTATTGCAGGGAGTTGGAGTATCAAAATAGAAAATCAGTAAAAATCAAAGGAGAAACAGATGGACCAAAGGATCTTGAACATGACAGCAGGGCAAGTTCTGGAATACGGAGCACTTGTCAGCAGGAGGGATGAACTGAGGCGGCTTCAGGAAAATCCAGAAGCAGCTACAGAATTGAATCTGATAGAGGAAAGGATCAAAGAACTTGGATTTGAATGAAGAGAAGGAGAGGAAACAGATATGGATCATTCGTTGGCAGTCCGGCAGAATACGGAGCGAATATGGAACATACGAAGAGGCGAAACAGGTAGCAGAAGAAATCGGAGGAGAGTACATCATTGTATGAGCTTCAGGGAGAGAAGAAAGATTCGGTACACTTTGGAACTGTTGCGGATTCTGGAAGCGGCTGCAGCAGTATGCGCAGTGATGATGATAGAAGCGGGAACATTGTGGATAGGAATGATACTCGTTATTTTGGTGATTGAGTTCTGTTGCCGATACATAGAAAAAAGTATAAAAAAGTAGTGCACCTGCCGCAAACAGATGCACCGGATATTTTGCCAATACAAACAAAATAAAAACTCATTTATATTGTACACCTGTATTGGCAAAATGTCAAAGAAAATGAGAGCAAAAAGCTCCCGTTTTTCACTTGATAAGAATATTAAACTTAGGAGCAAAACAGGATGTATAAACGAAAGAGTTATGACCTGGGAGACATCAGAGAAGTGATGGAGTATCACAATGGGAGATATGGTGCTCCGGGAATGCCGAGAATGAAAAAGAAGAAAGCCACACCAGAGCAGATCAGGAAAGTGAATCAGTGGAATAAAGAACGGCAGTGCTGGAGAAAGATGAAGCTGAACTTTCAGGAGAATGACTACTGGGTGACATTGACTTATAAGCCGGAGAACAGGCCAGAAGATATGGAGAAAGCAGCAAAAGACATCAGGAAGTGGCTCAATAAAGTACGGACACAATACAAGAAACGGGGAGCAGAACTGAAATGGATGCTGCATACCGAGATTGGAAGCCGAGGTGGTGTTCATCATCATCTGGTCATCAACCGGATTCCGGATGCAGATTTGATTATGCGAAAGGTATGGGACAAGGGTGGAGTCCACATGGATTTGATGTATGACGAGGGTGGGTTTCGAAAACTGGCCGAGTATTTAAGCAAGACACCGGATGAAGAAAACAAACTAAAAGAGAGCCGGTACTCCTGCAGCAGAAATCTGAAGATTCCGGTTGCGGAAGTAAAGACATATAAAAGAAAAACATGGAGTGACGAGCCGAAACCGCCAAAAGGCTATTATCTTGACAAAGAAACATACCATGAAGGAATCAATCCGGTAACAGGATACAAATACCGAAGATACATCCTGATCCGTTTGAACAGGAGAATTTGATATGAAAGCATTGAATATTTACATACGGACAAGTCTGACGGGTCCATGTATCAAAGATGGGTGCTGGGCGGCTGCAATCGAATATCAGACAAGGAAAGGTCCGGCAGTCAAAGGAATATGTGGGGATGAGAAAGAGACAACGTATTATCGACTGGTACTGCTTGGAATCGTAGAATCCTTGAAAACACTAAATACGGCATGCCACGTGACCTTATATACAGACTGTATTTTTATCAAGAATATGATTGAAAACGGAAAACCAGAGCAGTGGAAACGGTCAGAGTGGAGAAAGCCATCTGGAAAGGGTATCAAGAATCGAGAATTATGGCAGCAGTATCAGGAACTGGCAGAGCGGAATGAAATAGCCGTCAGATTTAGTAAACATCACGATTACGTGGAAAATTTAGAGTATTTATTGAAGAAGAGCATAAAAGAATTCTCACAGGAGAAATCAAAGGACATAAAGAAGTGAGTATTGATTATAGTGATATGGCGTTTCCTAAGCCGAAAAAGAAGAAAAAGAGAATCAGCCATCCGAAAAGTATTTTGAACACAGAAAAGGGCGTGTGCTATCTCTGTGCCAATCTGTATGGAGACTATCGGAAGCAGTATACGGAGGAACACCATGTATTGTTTGGATCCGGGATGAGAATTCTATCGGAAGCCGAGGGATTGAAAGTGTATTTGTGTGAACCGCACCATAAAAGCGGGAAAGAAGCTGTACATAATTGCAGAAAGACAAGAGAACTGCTTTGCGAGATCGCACAAAGGGAATATGAGAAGTCACACACAAGGAAAGACTGGATGAAGATCAGCAAGAAGAATTATCTGGATCAGCAAGAGTTGATGAAAGAACCGCAAAATGAAGAGCAGAAAGAAGGACATCCAGGATTCCAATTTTTATAGCATCTCCGGCCAAGTGCCGTGAAGATACAACAGCAGGTACGTCACAAAACCTGTCGTAAGCTATCACATTATCTCCCAGATAACTCTGGGAGAGGAAAGGAGCATCATGTTTATTAAGACGAGCATATTTAAGAGAATATTGAAGGATGCATGGAAAGGTGCAGGACTCACTGTAGGAAAGAAAGAGGAAATGTACTTCATACAGGGAGCCTATTGGATATTATTTGTATATGAGAAGGACTTTACAAGCAAGAATAAGGCAGCAGTCATTGAACTCGTAGGGGATCTTCCGGAAGAGGGCGAAGTATACAGAGCCTATGAAAAAGGAGAAAAGCAGTATGAACTAAAAGTAAGGGATGAGTGGGAATACAAGAAATGGTTATCAGCCAGAGACCGGTATGAGGATACAGAAATCAAATACAGGGGAATGGCAGTGTTACAGAATGTAGAGACAAAAGAGATGAGTTACATACCAGATCAAATTCTGGAATTGGTAAGCCTATCCGAAACAGGTGAGTATGAAGACTTTCCGACAGGACCTATGGGAATGGGATATTTCGTCCTGTGGGTAAATGAGACTGGAATGTTATTGACTGTAAAAACACCGGCAAATGAAGATAACATGGATGGAAGAATCTTGAAAGCGCTGAGCGGGCTGGAAATGGAGTAATATGGCAGAAAAATATAAGAAAGTATATGCAGTAGATTTTGACGGAACGCTTTGCAGAGGAACAAGATTTCCTAAAATAGGAACACCGAATTTCTATTTGTTTGAATTTTTAAAGGAGAAACAAAAGGAAGGGGATATTATTATTCTGTGGACGTGCAGAGAGAAAAAATTGCTGGAAGAAGCAGTCGAATTTTGCGAAAAATTTGGTCTGAGATTTGATTATATCAATGAAAACACGAAAGAGAATATCGAGAAATATGGGAATAACACAAGAAAAGTATTTGCGCATTATTATATCGATGATAAAAATATGACAATAAATGATTTGAAGGTGAAGGAAGAAGGTCTGGATCCGGTTATTTGGGAGAGAGCCTGTCGAATATCGGCAGAGTACATGATATAGGAGAAAAAAGATGGAAAACAACACAGTAAAGATCACAGGAAAAATTATGGAAACACCAGAGTATTTATTGACTTCACCAGACAGAAGAAAGATCTATAAATCAACTATAGAAGTCATGCGGACAAGTGGAAACATGGATGTCATACCGATTCAGGTGCCGGAACAGATAGTGCAGGAGATTCGGGATAATGTAGGAGGGAGAATTACAATCTTTGGAGAATACAGATCTTACAATGAAAAGGATGGAGAAAGAAATCATTTGAAATTGTATGTATTTGTAAAAGGAATCAGCGAAGCTGGTGAAGCGGATCAAAACAGAATTGATCTGATTGGATATATCTGTAAACAGCCGCTCTATCGAGAGACACCACTCGGAAAAGAAATCACGGATATTTTAATTGCAGTAAACAGGAAACACAGAAAAAGTGATTATCTCCCGGCAATTTGCTGGTATTCGAACGCAAGGGTGGCAGCAGGGCTTCCAGTCGGAACAAAAGTGAGAGCCATGGGAATGATACAGAGCAGGATTTATGTAAAAGGCGACAGCGAGAGAACAGCTTATGAAGTCTCAATAAGAGAAATGGAAGTGATTGAGTAGTGGAAGGTTACGAGAAATACGCATTCAGGATACAGGAACTTTTATTTGACGGGATGGATGTGCATGAGGTGTGGGTGTACATGAAAGTTATGTTCCAGATTGAGAAAAATGAGATTTGTTTTCGGGCATATCTGGAGAGATCGGGATTGATCTGGTTTGCGGAAGCGGGCAGCAGAAGACAGGTCCAGGTACCGGATCTGCTGGAGACCAAGAGAAAACTGGAAATGAATCGAACGAAAATTTCAAAGCCGCTCTGTAAATATCCGGATTGTTTCCGCTGTGTATATCCGGATTGCACATGTAATGAAAGCCTTACGAAAAAAGGGAATGATGAACTGGTTAGGGAGCTGGCGAAGCGATAGGGAAAAAAGATTAATGGATGAGGAAAACACGGAGAGGAAAAGAAGAAAATAAGCGAAAAATAGAAAGGAGCCAGCCTCCGGCCGGGGCAAGGGTATACCGGGCTTCTGAGAAAATGGATAAAGAGAAAAAAGCAATCGAAAGAATTAAAATGGCAAGTGAAATGAGTCTGCATCACTATGGTAGACCGCTTATTTGCACATACAGCGGAGGAAAAGATAGTGATGTGATGTTAGAGATTTTTAAGCGATCCGGAATCCCGTTTGAAGTGCATAACAGCCATACAACGGCAGATGCGCCACAGACAGTTCGGCATATCCGGAAGGTATTCCGAGAACTGGAACTGCATGGAATTAGGTGCGAAATAGAAAAACCACGCTATAAAGGAAAATTGATTAGCATGTGGAGCTTAATTCCAGAAAAGCTTATCCCGCCGACAAGAATTGTAAGATACTGTTGCTCTACGCTGAAAGAAACTGGATGTGCAAACCGGTATATCGCAACCGGAGTAAGATGGGACGAAAGTACTTCCAGATTGAAAAGGGAAGAGTTTGAAAAGCTCGGACAAACCCAAAAAGAGAAAGAAAAATTTACGAAGATAATGCTGATGGAGGATAACGATGCACGAAGACGGATGAGTGAGCTATGTATGCAGCAGAAAAAAATGATTGTAAATCCTATCATAGATTGGACGCATAGTGATATCTGGGGATATATAAATTCCGAGAAAATAGAGACGTGCGAGCTGTACCAGTGCGGATATGATCGTGTTGGTTGCATCGGATGTCCGATGGCAGGCAAGAAGCGTTACAAAGAGTTTGCAGATTTTCCAAAGTATAAGCAATTGTATATAAATGCTTTCGACAGGATGTTGAAAGAACGTGAACGAAGAGGAAAAGAATGTAAGTGGACGACAGGGGAAGAGGTATTTCTTTGGTGGATGGAAGACGAAAACATACCAGGGCAAATGAGCATGGAAGACTTTATTGCGGAGGAATGACTAATGCCAAAAACAGAAGAAACATGGATGGACGGGATCACAACGGAAATGATGGAGCATATCTGCGACAACCTGTGTAAGTATCCGAACCAGCTAAGCGGAGAGCAACTGGAAGATAAATGCGCAGAGTGCAAGATGGGACGGTTTGTGTGCGATATTTTGAACCAATATAACAATTGCGCAAAGCTGCTGGAGCAGATGCAGGAACTGAAAGAGCGAGATACGGCGAAGAAGCCGAATATAATGGACTACATACTTGGTGACATTAACTTTAAATGCCCTACGTGCAAAAGTGAATATATTTGCGAAAAAGGATATGAACATTTCTACTGCCCGAATTGCGGACAGAAAATAGATTGGAGTGAGGAATAACCATGATGGGAAGATGCAAATTAACAAGTATATGCGGACACGATTATTGCTGCATAGAATGCCCAGAAAACGAAGTGTGCAAAGAGCAGTGTGCAAGAATGGACCGGTATGAGTATTGTGTGGAGTGTCCGGAATATGAGGAGGTGGAGTGATGATTTTATTTTGCCCTGATTTAACGGGAAAAGAAGAGGTAAAAGCAATGCTTATTGGGAATGGAGATTTTGTCAGACCAGTGTTGAATCCGTGTATTAAAGAGAAATGCGTAGCGTACAAGGATGGAAAGTGCCTGAAATACAACAATGAAGTGGAGCGAAAAGATGAGAGAACAAACATTTGAAGATATCCTGTGCATGATTAAAAGATCGTGTAACAAGAATTTCTACAAAGGCACTGATTACGATGGCATGAAACCAGAAATTGTAAGGTGTGCAACAGATATTTACATTGAACAGATGCGACAGAACGGAGGAAAGGAAAATGAGTAAGAGATATAAGTGCAAGAAAACTTTCTGCGTAGATAAATACGACGATGATGGTTTCTTAATCGAAAACGATACAATTGTGATTGAAGAAGGGAAAATTTACGAGCTAGACGAAAGTGGTCACATGATGATTGGTGGTTCTGATCATGTTCATCTTGATGCTGTAGATGATGGTTCGTGGTTGGAAATTACAAAAGAGACATTGGAAGAATGGCTTGATTTGTTGGAGGTGAAGTGATGAACGTATTAGAGAAAATCGTGGAAGAAATCGAAAGCATGAAAAATGACGCCTACGAAACTTTGAAAGAAGAAAAGCGAAGATACGGAACAAGCAAAACAGCGGAAGAATTGGAAAGCTATATTTATGGGCTGACTTGCGCAGTGGATGTCGTAGAGAAGTATGTGGATAAGGAGAATGTGGAATGAACGTATTAGAGAAGATTTTGGAAGAAAAAGAAATTGTAGCGATCAAAGAACTAATAGAAGAAAATGAAAAATGCTTTAATCAATGCGAAGGTGCTTGCTGTGACGTGGAAGATGGTATATGCAATTGTGATGATGGCGTGATAGTGCAAGCAATTCATAAAATGAAGAAGTATTTAGAGTTGGCTAATGACACAAATGTCCCTAGTAAAAACGGTTGGATTCCGGTAAGTGATAAATTGCCGGAAGCTGGTGATGGTAAATATTATCCATTGCTGAATGTGCAAACATCATATGGAGCTGTTAAGTGTGGTTTTTACAGAGTTAGAGACGATCGATGGTATATTTACGAAGAATTTTATAATGAGTTCATAGAAGCAAATAAGAAAGAAGTTGTTGCATGGCAGCCACTTCCAGAACCATACAAGGAGGTATAACATGGACATTATAATCACAATCGCATTCCTAGCCCTGTATTACATCCTGGGGCTTGGAACAGGATGTAAAACTAGAAGGTGCGGATTACCTGATGGCTGCGGGATTCCCGATACTGTTATTTGTGGTGTTTTTGGATTGGATCGTGCGAAAGATAGTGAGGTAGAAAATATGAGAAAATTTAACTGGGATGAATTTAAAGAAGTAAAATTTGCGGTGCACTGTAAGACCGAGGAAGAAGCGAAAGATTTTTGCCGACAGATGTATAAACACGGTATGGTATGGGGGGAGTGGGAATAGTTATTTGAGTTGCACACACTATGAGAAATACAAGGATAAAACGTGCTACGACGGACAAGGTGGATATCAGAGTTATGATTACTTTGAGAAGTATAGATATGAAATTTTAGAATGGAGTGATTACATGCAGAAGGAATTTACAAAGTCAGATTTAAAAGACGGAATGGTGGTCGAATATAATGATAACTATTTCGGGAAAAGACTTGTTATAGGCGGCTTTTTGATTGGCGAAGATGGATATTCGGATTTGGGAGACTATAACGAAAACTTAAAAAATGTGGCAAGCGGTTTAGAAATAGTTAGGGTATATAAGATTAAATGCATGGAAAAAATTAGCAGTATCATGCATGATGACAACCTCGAACTCATCTGGGAGCGAAAAAAACTAAAGAAAATGACCGTGGAAGAAATGCGGAAGAAGTTGGAAGAGCTAACAGGAGAACAGATCGAGGTGACGGCATGAGAGGAACCTTAAAGCACAGACGCAGCGCAAAAGAAATGAAACGGGATCGAGAAGATCATTTTGCTGATCTGGCTGAACATGAACCAACAGAGAATGCCAAAAAGTGGATGCAAAGAGGTGCGTACTCAGTAGAGGACTGCTTAAGAAAATGGGGAGTAGATACGAAAGGGAGTGTTGCCAGTGGACAAGAAGATACTGATTGAGTATGCAGACATGAAAGAAGAGATAAAAGATCTGAGACGTAGGATTGCAGAGGATAAAAAGAAAATAGAGCAACTGAACAAGATTACTGTGCAAGATTCTGTTGCATGTGGAAAGAAAGGCAACAAACCATTGCGAACAGTGAAAATAACAGGATTCCCACAAAGAGAATATGAAAAACGTGAGTTTTTACTTGAAAAGCGCATTGCAAAGCTGCAGATGTTGGAGACGGATCTTCTGGAGAAACAGATACAGGTAGAGGAATATATAGAGAAGATAGAAAAGAGCCGTTTAAGAACTATGTTCAGATTATATTACATAGATAATCTAACGTGGGAAATGGTGGCAATGAGGATGAATTACATGTTTCCCAAAAAGCGGATTCCATTCACAAAAGATAGTTGCAGAATAATGCACGAGAGATATCTTGAAAAAGTTTCATAAATGTTCGCCACTGTTCGCTTCAAAGGTGATAATATGGTATAAAGCCAAAAGAAACAATCTGGACGGCTAAGGTGTTTTTAGCTTTCCTCCTAAAAACAACCAGTAAAAACCACACACAAATTATAAAAGGCGTCTTGCATGAAAATGCAAGGCGTTTTTTGTACGTTATGTCAATTGTAAAAATAGAACAAATGTTCTATAATAATTAAACCGAAACACAACAAGAATGAGATGCAAATTGTTGATAATTGTCAAAATTTGGTATATTATTATTAAAATGTGGTGAGTTTGATAAGGTTTGTGTGGAGGGATTTTGAATGGATATTGAGAAGATTATCTCAGCTTTACAGATGGAGGGTATACAGAGTAGATGTCGATTATATTTTATTAGAAAAAAGAATAACAATTCTTACATAAGTTATTCGCCTTTGATTGAAGAGGGGGTGGCAGAGCAGCTGATAGAATTAGTGCGGAATTATCTAGAAAAACAAAAAAGATTACCAATTACCGAATTTAGCCCAATAGGATCTTATGGTGACATGTTGGAATCTTGCAAAACAGAAGAAATTCAAAATTATCAAGAAGTCATTGAAAGTTTACAAGAGGATAGAGTGGAAAGGGAGACTATTGGAAACAGTGTGATTAATAAACTAAATTTCTATTGTTTGTCTGTTGACTGTGTTATTGATGGGAGAGAAGAAAACATTAAATTTTTCCGTAGATTAACAAGATTTAAGAAATTGTCATCTAAAGGTATGTTTGGACAAATAAAAAATAATCGTTTTAGCAAGGTAGAAACAGAAATGTTGGGTGTAGATGGTGATATTGATACAATCTCAATCGGAAATAGTGTCATTATTTTAAATCATATCGCTCTTGAACGAATATTTTCGATGAATGATCAATACATTGAAAAGTCGGAGGAGGCTATTAAAAAAATAGAAGAAGCAAAACGGATTGAGAATTTTAAACAATTTAAGGAAGACTGCAAAAATGATAAAAGAATAGTAAGAATTCTGACAAGGCTACTCAATGAGGAAAATAGACTTGAACATTGCTTTGAAAATTTTGAAAATGTACAAAAAGCTATAAATATTTTTGAGTTGGGTATACATACCGGTATGCAAGGGGGCAAACAGACTGTTATCTACGAAGACAAACATCAACTTATGGATATGGTCCGTTTAATTCGGGATTCGTATTATACAAGTATTATCAGGGAGAGACACGGAGTTGATGACTCAATTTGATAGGAGGAGATGTAATGAATAAAATCAATTTTAATATAATGAAAATTAAAATGTTTATTACATCATATTTTCCGCTATACATTATTTTATTAGCACTTCAAATAAAAAAATATCCGATAGTATTTAATATAGATGCGATATTTGTGCCGGCAACGATATTTGCAACGGTTTTGATAGTTTTTATATCAATATCCATAACGAGCACAATTGATTTATTTGTGACTTGTAGTCATGAATCATATAGATATCAGTCAATAGATCGAACTGGAGATGCTGTAGTGTCATACTTGATGACATATGTAGTACCACTGTTATCTGAATCATTTCTGACATATAATGGATTTATAATAAATACAGCTCTTTTTATATTAATAGGAATAATGTATATTAAATTAGATTTGATATATTTTAATCCGACGTGGATTATTTTGGGATATGCTGTATACACAACAGAAAAAGGAGATCTGATAATAAGCAATATTCCATACGGAGTATTAAAACAAAATATCGGAAATCATTTAAAAAGCAGTTATCTGGTCAAAGGTGTGTATCTGATCCAAAAAAAAGATAATTTAAATCACATATAAAAATTTATATAATAGAGGAAGCACTCCCTTTGGGGTGCTTTTCCAATACATAAAACCTCTCATTCTTCACATACTATATCTGAGGTGAGGAAAATGGATAAGAAGGATCAAGAGAAGTCAAACAGAAAGAAAAGCAATGAAAAATTCAACAGCATTACTCAAAAGGTAAAGCCGGAGAATCAGAACCAGCGTCATAATGCCAGAAAAGAGGCAGTTGATGTGAAGATGAGACAAATGTAAGACGTCCATTAGGGCGTCTTTTCTAATACAAAAATATGGATACATAACTCAATCGGTCAGAGCGGCAGCCTTATAAGCTGTGTGTCACGGGTTCGATTCCCGTTGTCCGGATTGTGGACTACTGCAAGTTCCTACTTGTGTTAGAGAATCCGGTAAAGTTGCCAAGTTACGTATTTTTTGCATTAGTCCTATAAATTTTAAAAACCTCAGAGAAAAGTGTTGACATATGGTTAACCATATGGTATTATATACTTGTAAGGAGGTGAGATACAGATGAGCAAGAAACGAAAGAAAAAGAAAAACTCCATAGATTGGATTGAAGTGCTGGTTCAAACAATCGTAGGAGTTGTTTCTGGAGTGATAGCCGGAGTTATTACATGGCTTATCACAAAATAGTAAGATACAGGAGAGGCGGAAAAGCCTCTCTTGTATAAATAATATAGCACATAGGCTCATCTGTGTAAAGCTATGAGAATAGAAGTGATAGTAGCAATTGTTGTGGCTGTGACAGCAGGATTGATAGCAGGAAAATTATATCGTAAGTGGAGGGATGAACATGCCGGTAGGTAGCCCAAAACCTCAAACGATTGCATCGGAGAAGTATCAAAAGAAAGCAGGATGGATGACAAAGGGTTTCAAGATAAAGCGAGAGTTAGCGGATGAATTTGCAGAAGCATGTGAAACCGCAGGAGTCAGTCAGGCTTCAAAGATCAGCGAACTTATGAAAGGATTCATAGAGGAAGTGAATAGTGAGAAATAGTAGAGAGCATCTGGTGAAAGCCAGGTGCTTTTCTGCGTCCTGAGCAAAGACGATAAAAGGCTTTGGGCAAAAGCCTACAGTGTGCGATATCGCACAAATATAGCAGGATAGAGCAGTGGAAGCTCGTCAGTCTCCTTAGCTGAAGGTCGGAGGTTCGATTCCTTCTCCTGCAATCGAGGTGATTATATGACAGAACATGAGATTGCATTTGTAAAGAAATGTATAAGAGAAAATATCCACAGATTCTATACATGGGGCAAGTGGAAAGCATTAAGAGAACAGGTACTACAGCTTGATAAATATGAATGCCAGTTATGTAAGAAACGTGGAAAGTATACAAAGGCAACGACGGTTCATCATATGAATTATGTAAAGAAGCATCCAGACAAGGCATTGGAAATCTGGTACAGCTTCAGAGGCGAGAAGCGGAGAAACCTAATCAGCCTGTGCCATGATTGTCATGAAGAGGTTCATGGATATCGAAAGCCAAAGAAAAAAGAACCGCTGACAGAAGAAAGATGGTAAAGAAAAATAAAATTGTCAGGATACCCCCGGTCGAAAAAAATCGGGTTTTAATATGCCCCGTAGAGACCGGTGGGTGCTCCCGACAAAAGAAATTTCTCGTGCGCGCGTGACGGAGGGGGTGGTATAAGGGCGAGAAAAACAAGAAAAGAATTATTGCGAGTGGAAATTAAAGAGGACCTTCTTGATCAGCTGGCCCGGAATGGAACCACAGGGAAATATTACATCGACTTGGTCGATAAATATATGGACTTCTGGGACCTGGAGAACGAACTGATCGCAGACATTAAAAAGAGAGGCGCTATCGTTGAATATAATAATGGAGGAGGTCAAAAAGGGCAAAAGAAAAATGACTCGATAGATCAGAGAATTAAGGTCAATGCTCAAATGCTTAAAATACTGGACAGTCTAGGAATTAAGCCGGTTGGCGATGATTCGGGAGATGATGAAGATGAGCTGTAACATACATCCATATATTCAGGAATGGATCGACATAGTTGAGAAAAAAATCTATGCAGTATGCGAAGAGCAGGAGCTGCTTGTCGCGCATGTAAAATGGTGTTTTGAGCATGAAGATATTTATATAGATTGTGATCAGTTGGAGAAATATATCGGGATGTCAAAATACTTCCCGTTTGAAGAAATATTTCCCTGGCAGAAGTTTGTGATCGGACTGCACGATTGCACATATTGGAGAGAATCCGGGCTTCCAAGATGGCCGGATTTATTCTGTATGTTGGGGAGAGGAGCGGGAAAAGATGGTACAATTGCGCTCGAATCAGTGTGTTTAATGTCCCCGCATAATGGAATCAGAGAGTACGATGTAGATATCTGTGCAAATAATGAGGACCAGGCAATGCGTCCAGTCCATGACGTGATAAACGCATTTGAACGACCGTCTGTGATAAAGAAATTAAAGAAATTCTTCCGATGGACGAAAGAACAGGCTTTATGCTTGAAAACAAAGTCTATTATGAAGGGAAGAACAAACAGTCCGAAAGGAAAAGACGGTCTTCGTTCTGGAATCTGTATTTTTAATGAGATCCATCAATATGAAGACTATAAGAATATAAACGTCTTTACGACAGGGCTTGGTAAGAAGAAACATCCAAGACGTTCTTACTACACGACAAATGGTGATGTGCGGGAAGGACCGCTGGATGATCTGCTGGAAACTTCCGAACAGATCTTACGGGGTGGCGAACCGGATAATGGGTTATTACCATTTATCTGTAAATTGAATAAAAAGGAAGATGTGGATCAGGAAGAAAACTGGCCAATGGCAAATCCATCGTTGCCATATCTGCCAAGTCTTATGGAAGAGATCAGGAAAGAATACAGGGAATGGAAGAAAAATCCGAGAAGACTTCCGGCATTTATGACAAAACGAATGAATATTCCGGAAAATGCGGAAGAAATGAGTGTAACGGAGTGGGACAATATCAAAGCGACCAACATCTTACTGCCGGATCTGGCAAGATGGAGCTGTGTATGTGGAATTGACTATACAAAATTAACAGATTGGGCTTCCGTAGATCTTCATTTCCGAGATGGAGATGAACGGTTTGATATCAGCCATTCATGGATGTGCCTAAATTCGAAAGATATTCCGAGGATCAAGGCTCCATGGAAAGAATGGGCGGATTCCGGAAGACTGACGCTTGTAGATGACGTGGAAATACATCCGTCATTGCTTACAAATTATATACAGGAAGCAAAACGCACATACAATATCAAAGCTTTAGCCTTGGATGATTTCCGTTTTGCATTGATCGGAAAATATCTGCAGGAAATAGGATTTGATATGAAAGTGAATAAGAATCTGAAGCTGATCCGGCCATCAGACATTATGAAAGTGGCACCTCTGATTGATAGCTGCTTTGTAAATCAATGGTTGCGGTGGGGAGATGCTCCAGAATTAAGGTGGGCCACCAATAATGCAAAACTAATCAGACATGGAAGAAAACCAGGAAAAGAGGATGATGCCGATATGGGAAATTATGTATATGGAAAAATAGAAGGAAAAAGCAGAAAAACAGACCCATTTATGGCATTTGTAGCGGCGATGACTGTGGAAAACGTGCTGCCGCAGAAACGGGCAAAACCAACACCGAAAATACAGGTTTACAGTTATTAAGGGGGTGAACGTAGGAAATTAAGTATTAAAGACTGGTTGATCAAAAAACTTGGAGGCAGCAGTACCACAAGGATCACAGTGGATGACATTATGAAAGATAAAGATGTACAGAGTGCTATGTACGAAGTATATCTGAGAGAGCTGGCTTTCTGGACTTGTGTCAATAAAATTGCAAATGCCATCAGCAAATGCGAATTTAAAACGTATATCAAGAAGAAAGAAGTAAAAGGACAGGAGTATTATCTTTGGAATTACGAACCAAATCAGAACCAGAATGCAACATCATTCATGAATAAGCTGATTGGCAAGCTGTACCGGAACAATGAATGCCTTGTGGTAGAAGTAAACAATCACATTTATGTGGCAGACAGTTACAGCAAAGAGGTGCTGGCATTGAAGGAGTATAGATTCAGCGGAATCACATTTGATGGATATGAATTATCTGAAACAAGGGAAATGTCGGAAGTCATGTTTTTCGAATTGAATTCAGAAAATATGAGAAATCTTACAAATGGGATGTATGAAACGTATTCAAAATTACTTGTATATGCTCAGGATGCCTATAAAAAATCAAGGGGAAAAAAGGGAATCCTAAATATCGGAGCAATTGCACAGGAAAGTGAGAATTTCGATGAAACATTCCAGGAGTTGATGAGCACGCATTTTAAGAACTTCTTTGAAAGCGACAGTGCGGTGTTGCCATTGTTTGACGGATACGAATATCAGGATATTTCAGAAAGCGGAAAGACTTATTCTACAGAATCAACACGAGATATCAAGTCTCTAGCTGATGACATCTTTGAATTTACAGCAAGAGCATTTTCTTTCCCACCGAGTCTGGCCAAAGGAGATGTACAGGATACAGGGAAAGCGATTGATGAACTTCTGACCTTTGTGATAGATCCGCTCATTAAGATGCTACAGCAGGAGATCAACCGAAAGAGAAATGGATACACAGGATTTAAAGCTGGAAATTATGTGAAGATAGAGACTCTGACAGTCAAGCATATTGATATTTTTGATATTGCAACTCCAGTAGACAAGCTGATCTCAAGCGGAGCATTTACGATCAATGATATTTTGGAAGTGCTCGGAAAACCGAGAATTGAAGAAGACTGGGCAAACCAGCACTTTATGACGAAAAATTATAGTAAGATTCAAGACCTGCTTGCAGGATTGGATATAGAAACCACAGAGTGAAAGGGGTGAGACAAGGAAAAACATAACAAACTGGAGAATGCAGCCTGTTCAGGCAGAGAACAAAACACTTCTGTACATTTATGATGATGTGACAGAATATGGAGAATTTGACTGGAACGCATGGGAATATAAGGACTCGGAGACTTCTGCAAAATATTTTGCAGAGAAACTGAGTGAAATTCCAGAAGGACAGACGATTGAGCTGCACATCAACTCAAATGGTGGATCTGTAAAAGAGGGCGTTGCTATTTACAATTTACTGAAGCAAAAGCAAAACCAGAAAGTCGGGATTGTGGATGGCGTGGCACACAGTGTTGCGTTTTTGATTCTACAGGCGTGTGACACAAGAAAAATGTGTTTAGGTACAACGGCACTGATACACAATATGTGGATGTATTGCTCAGGCAATGCAACACAACTGAGAAAATATGCAGATGATCTGGATGACATGATGGAAGCAAACCGGCAAGTTTTTCTAGAAAGGGCGAAGATTGAGGAAAGTGAGTTGATTGAGTTAATGGAAAATGAGACTTACCTCACTCCGGAAAAGGCGCTGGAATATGGACTCATTGATGAGATCATGGGAAAGACAGCAGAACCGGTCAATACAGAAGAGATTCTGGAGAAGCTGTCCGATATGCAAAGACAGTTAAACAGTCAGGAGAGCTTCCGGCAGCAGATTGCAGCAATGCAGAAACCACAGGAAGACAAGAAACCAAGAAAAAACAATGTATTAAATCTTTTTAGAGGAGGCATGATTTAAGGAAAAATTTAGACGTATTAGAAATGGAAAAAACAGCAATCGTACAGAAGATGAATGAGGCGATCACAGCTGGAGATGCAGAGCAGTTCCAGGCAGCGTTTGTGGAGCTGTGCGATAAGATTCAGGAAAGTGTCATCGAACAGGCACGGGGAATCGTAGAAGAAGCAGATCAGAGAATTCTGTCTGAGCGTGGTGTAAGACAGCTGACATCCAAAGAAAAAGAATATTATCAGAAACTGGCAGAAGCCATGAAAGCACAGAATCCGAAACAGGCGGTAGAGAATCTGGATGTGGTAATGCCGTATACCGTAATTGACAAAGTATTTGAAGATTTGAAAACAAATCATCCGCTGTTGTCCAAAATCCAGTTTACATCCGTAACAGGGTTGACACGAATGATGATGAATACGAATGGATATCAGAAAGCAGCATGGGGAAAACTTTGCGCAGAGATCATCCAGGAGCTGACATCCGGATTTAAAGAGGTAGATGTGACACTGAGTAAACTGTCCGCATTTCTTCCGGTGTGTAAAGCAATGTTGGATCTGGGACCAGAATGGTTGGATACTTATGTGAGACAGGTCCTGTATGAAGCGCTTGCAAATGGATTGGAAGACGGTATCATCAATGGAACTGGAAAAGACATGCCAATCGGTATGACAAAACAGGTGGGAGACTCTGTTACGATCAAGGGTGGAGTATATCCAGATAAAAAAGCAGTAAAGGTTACAAAGTTTAATGATGTGCAGCTTGGAAAATTGGCATCTGTTCTGGCAATCAATGAAAAAGGACAGGCAAGAACTGTAGACACACTGATTCTGGTGGTAAATCCGTCAGATTATTTCAGCAAAGTCCTTCCGGCAACACGGAGACCAGCGCCGGGCGGTGGATATGTAAGTACACTGCCATTTCCGATCGATGTGATCCAGTCTCCGGCGGTAGGAGTCGGAAAGGCTGTATTTGGTATGGCAAAGCTTTACTTCATGGGATCTGGAATCGAAAATAACGGAAGAATCTTGTATTCAGATGATTACAGATTCCTGGAAGATGAGAGGGTTTACCTGATCAAAATGTATGGTCATGGATTTGCAGTAGATGATAATGCCTTCATGCTTTTGGACACCAGTGATCTACAGCCAGCGCATTATGAAGTGGAAGCTGTTCCAAGTGTAGAAAATGTGGAAAATGCAAATCTTGCAGATTTTAAGGTGGGTGGACACACGCTGACACCAGAATTTACAGAAGGAGAATTGACATACACCCTGACAACAACAGACGCATCAAACACGGTGCAGGCGGTAATCGCAGACAGCACTGCAGAACTGGAATTGACATACAATGACAAACCGATTGCAAACGGCAGCAGAGTTACATGGGCTTCCGGCGCAGGAAATGTAGTAAAAGCAAAAGTGACAGATGGAAAGACAACCAAGACATATCAGGTGACGGTAACGAAGAATGAGGGATAATCATGAGTGATCTTTTAGAAGATGTGAAGAATTTTCTGGATATTACATGGGATATGGATATCAGGGAGCGTAAAAAGCTCTCTGGTATCGTAGAGAGAGGAAAAGCGTACCTTGAGGGCAAAATAGGATTTTGTGATTTTGAAAGCGAAACACAAGAAAAAGAGCTGCTCTTAAATTACTGCATGTATGCAAGAGCTGGTCAGGTAGATGAGTTTATTCAAAATTATAAATCAGAAATCATATCACTGCAGATGCGCAGTTTTCGAAGAAAAGCGGGTGGATGCAATGCCGAGACGTAAGGATACAAAGTTTACCACATTTAACGATGGATCACTGGATATATGCAGCGTAAAAGGCCGGAAGATTGTAGAGACCAGGCAAGCTGGAATTCGATTCGGATTTCGTACAGTTGGAATCAAACGGTTCTATGAGGCAAAGGTATTATCCAATCAGATTGACGAAGTAGTTGCGATTCTGCCGGTAGAAGACATTTCTACCATGGATATCTGTATAATCGGAGAAAAGCAGTACAAGATCATACAGATCCAAAATAAATATGATGCAGCGCCACCTTGTTTACTGCTTTCTCTGGAAAGAGTAGTAACGACTTATGAGGATGTGAGAATGGATGGCTAAAATAGATATCGATCAGTTAGCGCTTGAGGTAATGAACGAACTAAACGCTTATCGTGAGGATGTACAGGAAGCAGTGGAAAAGGCAGTGAAAGAGACAGCGAAGCAGACAGCTGCGGAATTACGTTCCATATCACCGGAAGGAGATACCGGTGAATATGCAAAGCACTGGAGCTATAAACGAGACAAAAATTTGAGTGGAAGGCACCGCTATGATATGGTGGTATATTCCAAAAAGCCGGAATACCGGATTACACATTTGCTGGAAAAAGGACACGCAAAGAGGAATGGTGGAAGAGTGAACGGAATCCCGCATATCAAAATTGCAGAAAAGCACGCAACGGAAATTCTACAGGAAAGGATAGAACGCTATTTATGACAAAGGAGAGGATAGAAGCAATTCTGGATGCACTGGAAATTGAATATCGGTATCATCATTTTGAAGAACGTGAGGCGGTGAATCCTCCTTTTATTTGCTGGTTGATTCCGGAAACGAGAAATTTCTCCGCAGATGGGAAGGTATATTTTAAATCAAACAAAGTTGATATTGAACTGTATACAGATGAAAAGGACTTTGAACTGGAAGAACGTGTAGAAGCGGCACTTGATGCAGCAGATCTCTTCTGGCAGAAAAGTGAACAGTATATTAAATCAGAAAATATGTATGAAGTATTATATGAAGTGGAGGGCTAAGTAAGGAAAGAAAGACAGGCAACAAAAAAGGATAAAGTCAAATTTAATATCCATAATGCGCATGTTGCGCTTTTGCAGGAAAGTGACACGGGAGAAATTACATTTGATACACCGTTTGCGGTACCTGGCTCCGTATCGCTTTCACTGGAAGCACAGGGAGAACTGACACCGTTTTATGCGGATGGAATCAAGTATTATGTTTCTTCTTCCAATAGCGGATATGAGGGAGACTGGGAAATGGCGCTGATCACGGATGAGTTCCGGGAAAAGATTTTAAGTGAATACATTGACAAGAACAAAGTCATGCTGGAGGAAGCGACTGCAAAAGTAAAACGGTTTGCGCTGGGATTTGAAATTGACGGAGATGTGAGGGGAACACGGTTCTGGTTCTATTGCTGTACCTCTACACGTCCTACAACAGAATCCAGCACAACAGAGGACGCGATTGAACCTACAACTGACACTGTCACAGTTTCTGCATCCGCTGTACAGCTTGGAACAGCTAAGAAAATGGCAGTTCGGGCAAAGACAACAGCAGATACAACAGATGACTTATACGAAAAATGGTTTGATAAGGTGTACATTCCAGATCAGGAAGTTGCAGCATAAAAGGAGAACAGGATGAGAAAGACGATCACAATCAATGGAACAGAATATAAATTCAAAAGTTCTGCCGCAATCCCCCGGATTTATCGACTGAAATTTGGGAGAGATATTTTTGTAGATATGCAGAAAATTGAAAAGCAGATCAAGATCCAGGAAAAACTCAAAGACGAGATGCAGAAAAAATGCGCAAAAGAAGGTACAGAATTTGATGAAAGTAAGTTTGAAAGCGGAATCCCGATCGAATCACTGGAAATGTTTGAAAACATTGCATTTCTGATGCATAAACATGGCGATCCTAACCAGCCGGACGATATCAACGAGTGGTTGGATCAGTTCGAGACATTTGATATCTATGAGATTTTGCCGGAAATCATGGAAATGTGGAAATCAGAAAATAAACAGATGTCAGTTCCAAAAAAAAAGAGAGGGAAATAGATCGTGAGGTCAATACCGCATTGTTTATGCTTCGATGTGCACAATGCGGTATTTCTATTTCTGATTTAGACCTGTTAAGCATTGGAATGATCAACGATATGTTTATCGAAATGAAGAATGATGAGTATGATTATCCGAAAATTGCAACACAGGCGGATATTGATGCACTGTAAAGGAGGGATGTAAGGGCAGGGAGCAGAATAAAAGGAATTACCATAGAGATTGGCGGTGATACTTCCAAGTTAGAAAAGGCACTGTCCGGTGTTGACAAAAAACTATACGGTGTAGAACAGTCATTAAAAGATGTCAATAAATTGCTGAAGCTGGATCCCACGAATACGGAATTGCTGAATCAGAAGCAGAAGTTGCTGCAGCAGTCGATCAGTGAAACGAAAAACAGGCTGGAAACTTTAAAACAGGCAAGCGAACAGGCAGCAAAAACCGCCGGAAATTATGATGCTTGGAAAGAGGCGTATACTCCGATTCAAGAGGAGATTGTAAAGACCAACGAAAAAATGGACAAGCTCAAAAAGAGCATGAAGTCTATGGAAGAGAGTGGTCAGATTGATACGGAAGAGTACAAAAAACTACAGACAGAGGTCGACCAATCGTCTGATAGACTGAAAGAATTGAAAGCACAGAAAAAGCAAGTAGATGATGAATTTGGACAGCCGATCAGTCCAGAAGGATTCGATTCTCTTCAAAGAGAGATTGTTGAGACAGAACAGAAACTGAAATCACTAAAAGAGACTACAGGAAGTGCAAGTGCGAATCTTGCAAAAGTATCTGCGGTATCAGGAGAGTTTGGAAATAAGGTCAAAGGAGTGGGACAATCCTTGCTGCCGGTAACGGGGGCACTGACTGGTGTAGGGGCGGCATCCACTGTTATGGCAAATAATTTCAACGATGCAATGAGTCAGGCGGCGGGAGCACTTGATAAGCCCATGTCTGAAATGGAAGATCTAAGACAACTTGCAATCCAGACCGGACAGGATACAGTCTTTTCTGCAACTGATGCAGGGAATGCGATCACAGAACTGGCAAAAGGTGGTTTGACAGAAGCCGACATTAAAGCAGGGGCATTAAAAACTACAATGGACCTTGCGGCATCTTCCGGGATGGATCTTGGAGAGGCAGCAAATGTTGTTGTACAGGCAATGGGAGCGTTTGGTCTGTCTGCGAATGAGTCTGCAGAAGCGGCAAACGCTTTGGCCGGGGCAGCAGCTGCATCTTCTACGGATGTAGAACCTCTCACACAGGCACTGGCACAGTGTTCTGCAGGAGCAAAAAACGCAGGATGGTCTATACAGGAAACAACAGCGGTTTTGGCTCGTTTTGCAGATGCCGGAATCGAGGGAAGCGATGCCGGAACATCTTTAAAAACCATGCTCCAGAGGCTGGCGGCACCAACATCGGAAGCAGCAGCAACAAAAATAGAAACATTGGGCATTAAAACGAGAGATGCCAGTGGAAATCTTCTGGGAGCTGCTGAAATGGCTCAAGAATTGCAAGACAAACTGGGCGGATTGGATGCTGCTTCGAGGGATGCAGCATTATCAGCAATCTTCGGATCCGATGCAATGCGTGCTGCTACTGTGATGATGGATAGCGGGACTGAGGGGCTTCAAAAATATATCGATGCGGCAAATGATCAGGAGGCAGCACAAAGGCTGGCAAATTCTCAGATGAGTGATGGGTCAAGAGCAATCGAGGAATTAAAAGGATCTCTGGAAACCGCAGCGATTCAGATTGGAGATACACTGGCACCAATTGTCCAGAAGGTAGCAGAACTTATTACCGCACTTGTCAATAAATTTTCAGCACTACCGGAAGGCGTGCAACAGGTGATTGTAGTAGTCGGAATTCTGGTTGCAGCATTAGGACCACTACTGATGGTAATCGGCCAGATATCACTCGGGATATCTGCGGTAGCAGGTACGCTGTCGAAATTATCTGGAATTGGAGGAGTGGTGACAAATCTGATCGGTGGAATTAAAACGGCAGTAACGGGGTTACTTGGAATAATAACGGCACATCCTGTAATTGCGGCTATAACGGCAATTATAGTGATATTGGTTGCTTTATACAATAAATGCGAATGGTTCCGGGATGGTGTGAACGGGATTTTAAAGGCAATCAAAGACGGATTTTTTGCAGCATGGGATGGAATTGTAGAATTTTTTACAGAAACGATTCCCAATGCATGGAATGAGATGGTATCGTTCTTTCAAGGAATACCGGCATGGTGGAGTGGTATATGGGATAGTGTACAGGCAAAGTTTGAATCTGTATGGACAAGTATCATGGAAATTCCGATTATCAAAGAATTGACATCGATTATCAAAGATTCTTTCGAACGGCTAAAAGAAGATTTAGGTGGAATCTGGACTGGAATAAAAATGTTGGCTGAGAATACTTGGGAATTTATCAAAAATGCAACATTGGCTCCAGTTCTTCTTTTGATTGATCTTGTGACCGGAGATTTTGAAAGATTAAAATCCGATCTTGAGAATATTCTGAACAATATCAAAAATGCATTTACAAATATATGGACTGCAATTCAAAGCATTACGGAAAATTTCTGGGATGCGATAAAAACAGTAATCTTAACCAAAGTAGAGATGACAAATGAAATTGTATCTACATTGCTGAATGCATTGAAAACACAGTTAGAAAATATTTGGAACAGCATACAAAATACAGCTGAAAGAATAGGAAGCAATATTCAGGAATCCATGTCGAATATATGGAACAATATTCAAAATACAATAAAAACTACGGTGGACAACGCGAGAAATTCTGCAATCAGTGGGTTTGAGGCATTGCGTGATGGAATCAAAAATACAATTCAGGATCTACCACAAATTGTAAGTAATATTTTTGACAAAATAGGATCTACGATTTCCGGGTGGATAGACAACGCGAAGGAGTGGGGGGCTGATTTCATCCACGGATTAACAGAAGGAATTTTATCCGGAGTAAATGGGATTATAGATGCAGTAAGAGGAATTGGAGACAAGATTCGTTCTTTCCTGCATTTTTCAAGACCGGATGAAGGTCCTTTGAGAGATTATGAAACATGGATGCCGGATTTTATCGATGGAATGGTAAAAGGAATCAATGAGAATGTGTACAAGGTTTCCAATGCGGTAAAAAGAGTTGCCAAGACGATGAGTGAGAGCATGTACGGAGGAACTCCGGCGCTGGCAAGTGCTACACAGACTAACATTGTTTTGAACAATAATGTCGGTGTGCAAATTGGAAATCAAAAGCTTGATTCTTATATTGTAGAAACAGCCAAAAAAGGATTTACATCTCAAGTACATCATGCAAAAAGAGGAAAGGGGAGACGGTAAATGTATGAAATTATCAGAAACGGCCATACAAATACAGAAATAGGAATACTTGTACGAGAAAGACCGTCTATCCCTTCGGCAGAGTATAACTATACGGAATTGAACATACCGGGAAGAGATGGGAGCATATTCAAAGAAGATGGAACTGTGAGCGACATTACAATCACAGTTCCTTTTACATTTGCAGAAAATCCTCAAAGATGGCAGGAACGATTTCGGACTGCGAGAAGATGGCTTATGAGAAAAGATGATACAGAACTGATTTTAAGCGATGAACTGGAGTACTTCTATCATGTAAAACATACTAAGATCAATGCGGCAGAACGGCAAGTAAAAGAGGTCGGAGAGTTTGAGGTAGAATTTACGTGTGAAGGATACCGATATCGAACAGATGGAAAAGCAGAATATACACCCGAAGAGGTGTTTTACAATCCATATGACAGATCAAGACCAGTCTATTTGATCACAGGTGAAGGTGAGTGCATCCTGCAGGTAAACGGAAGTCAAATGAAAGCGAATGTTGGCCAGAATCTGGTGATTGATACAGACAGGCTGATGGCATACAGAAAAGATGGAAAATTGATGAACACATCTGTGTATGGAGATTATGCAGAACTGCATCTTTTACCGGGAGAGAATACCGTGTATATCTCAAGAGGATTTGATCTGAAAGTGATTCCGAACTGGAGGTGCTTATAAGGATAGAACTTTATAAACCAGAAAATACGGATTATGAACATAACGGCGATATGCCATTACTTCCGGAGAGCGCTTCTGTAAAAGCAATACTAAACGGAAGTTGGAAAGCGGAGATTCAGCACCCGATCGATGAAGAGGGCCGTTGGAAGTGGATAGAAGAGGACGCAGTCGTAAAACTGGAGTCATTCAATGGAACACAGTTATTTCGGATCAAAAAGAAAGCAAAATCAGATGCTGGCGTGAGTGCAGAACTGGAACCGGTTTTTATGGATGCGATTGATGATTGTTTTCTGTTGGATATACGTCCAACGGAAAAAAACGGGCAGCAGGCACTGGACATCATGACCGCACCAAATAAAAAGTACAGTGGAAAATCTAATATCAAAATAATATCAACAGCATATTACCAGACAAAGAACCTGATCGAAGCAATCTGCGGAGAAGAGGAGAACTCCTTCCTGAACAGATGGGGCGGTGAGGTTCTTTTTGATAATTATACGATCACCGTCAATGACCGAGTTGGAATCGATCATGGGGTGCAGGTTTTATATGGAAAAAATATTGCGGAAAACGGGCTGCAGGAAGAGATTGATACCAGCGAGGTCATTACAAGGATTGTACCAAAGGCATATAACGGATACATGATAGAGGGGAATGAACCGTGGGTGGACTCACCACTGATTGATAAATATCCAACAATAAAATACGGAGTGATCACATTTGAAGATGTGAAGATGAAGGCCGATGCTGCGGAAGATGACGAAGAGAACGGAATCGTGATCTGCAATACACAGGAAGAACTGAACAATGCGTTAAAAGAAAAATGCGAGGAACAGTTTGAAGCTGGAATTGACAAGCCGAAGGTTACGATATCCGCTGATATGGTTATGCTGCATGATACGGAATTGTACGCGGATATCCGGGAACTGGAAGAAGTTTCTATCGGAGACACAGTACATTGTCGTCACAGCAAACTGGATATTGTAACAGATGCACGTGTCATAGAACTGGAATGGGATTGTATCAATGAAGAGGTTGCATCTGTTGTGTTGGGAGACTTTCAATACAATTTCATTACGGATGTATCAAGTATGTCAAATCGGATAGAAAGTGCAATCCGGCCGGATGGCACTGTGATAGGAGCACAGGTAAACGGCATCATAAACGGAGTGAAAGCACAGTTTCGGGCACAGTCCGACATCGCACAAAAACAGAAAGTACGCGCTGTTTTATTTGAAGATTTGAATCCGGAGTCGGAAACGTTTGGGGCAATGTGCCTTGGTACAATGGGGTTCGAGATTGCCAGCAAAAGAACTGCAGATGGAAGAGACTGGGACTGGTCCACCTTTGGAACAGGACAGGGATTCTTTGCTGATTTTATCACAGCAGGAACAATGCTGGCTGATCGGATCAGAGGTGGAACTTTGGAAATCGGAGGACTTGACAATAATAGTGGCGTTGCAAGGGTGCTGGATGCAAGCGGGAAAGAAATAGTCCGACTGGATAAAGATGGAATTTACGCAGAAGGGAAATATATCTGCGATTCTTTGAACGATAATCGGCGTGTGACAATAAAGGACGGAACAATATTATTTTCAAACAAAAATGATGAGGGCGTTCTTTGTATGACGTATGTTGGAAATGCATTGTTATTCACCGATGGAAACAAAGAAGACAGCAAAAACTTACTAAGGATCACGAAGGATGCAGTTCTGTTAGATGCGGAAAACGTTGGACCAGGAGTTTATGGAAAGACTGGAACTGCAGTTTTTTCGAATGGGACAAATCTAAGGTTTGAAAAAGGATTTCTTGTGGGCGGAATCACGAAAGAAGGTGATTTCTGATGTCATGGACGATAGGAAACTTTTATCTGACCACAGAGCAGATGCAGGGGAATGCAAGAGAAGTACTAAGTTTTTTTGAACAAAAAGGATGGTCGCTGAATGCTATTGCTGGGATATGCGGCAACATGCAAAGTGAATCGAACATCAATCCCGGAATCTGGCAAAGCCTGCAGGAGGGAAACTATAGTGGAGGCTTTGGACTGGTACAGTGGACACCGGCAACAAATTATACAAACTGGGCAGGTGCGAACGGATATGGGATTACGGATCCAAACGGTCAGCTTACATGGATAGATTCTGTTACAGTTTCTTTTGGTCAGTGGATTGCAACCGATGCATATCCGCTGTCGTTTGATCAGTTTAAGGTCAGCGGAGAGTCACCGGAATATCTGGCATCTGCATTTTTGAAAAACTTTGAACGTGCAGGTGTAGAAGTGGAAGCCGAGAGGCGGCAGCAGGCAAGATATTGGTACAACTACCTGAGTCAATATGCAGGAGGATCTGAAAAAATAGAAGCTGCGGTAAACTGGGCGATTCAAATCGCAAATGATAACAGTCATGGATATGATCAGACAAACCGCTGGGGACCGGATTACGATTGCTCCTCGTTATTGATTCAGGCGTGGGAAAATGCCGGGGTTCCGGTAAAAAGCAATGGGGCAACCTACACCGGTAATATGCGGGAAATATTTTTAAATTGCGGTTTTACGGATGTGACAGGGCAGATAAATCTGACAACAGGATCCGGTGTACAAAGAGGGGATATCCTTCTGAACATCGTAAACCATACTGCAATGGGAATTGGAAATGGACAGGTTGTGCAGGCCAGCCAAAATGAATTTGGCGGAACAACCGGCGGCCAGACTGGTGATCAGACAGGAAAGGAAATTTGGACAACCGGATACTATAACTATCCGTGGGACTGTGTGCTGCGATACAAAAGCGGTGGAGGTGTGTTGCCGGGAGACGTTTACCTCGTCAGGTGGATACCAGGATAAGAAAGAAGGTGTGATATGGAAACAACGACAACTTTATACATTGACGTGAGAAACTCGGGAATTATGCAAACAATCTATGCAGTACAGTACGATTCGGGCAGACTTCTGCGCTGTATGATTTCCGGAATGGCAAAGACAATCAGTAAGGCCAGGATTTATTGTAAGAAACCAAGCGGATCAGAAACTTACACAGAAGGAACCGTGATAAGCAATTATTGCGTCCTGTTCAGTTTGACGCCGCAAATGGTTGCAGAAGTGGGAAATACGGAATGCCAGCTACATTTGATTGATGGTAGCAATGCTGTCACATCATTCAAAGTGAAGATGGAGGTCAGAGAAAACTTAGTGGCTGCATCCGAAATACAGTCAACCAATGAATATCAGGCGCTTGTAGATATACTGAATCGTTTGGAGAAGTATGATCCGATTGAAATTACAACGATGGAAATTGATTCTCTGCAGTCAGGGACCATAGAAAGTGGAAGCATTGCTTTAAACGTGCAAAAAATTTATGCCTCTGTAGGACAGATGAATGCAGGATTTGAAACCGATGGTCTTCCGGAAAATGCGATTGTGATGATAAGTACCGGTAACCCGGATGATGCTGATAATGCCAAGGTTTATAGAAAGGGCGCAACTGGATATGAGTACATGGTAGATTTATCCGGTGCAACAGGGGCTAAAGGAGAGAAAGGGGATCCTGGTCCAAGAGGAGAAAAAGGGATTCAGGGGGATCCGGGAAAAGATGGAACGGGTGTTACTATACTGGGGTCCTATAAAACAGAAGAGGAATTGAACAGAGAACATCCAACAGGAAATGTGGGCGAATCCTATCTGGTAGATGGAAATCTATATGTATGGGACAACGTATCTGGTCAGTGGAAAAATGTAGGACGTATTCAGGGTCTGGAAGGACCGGCAGGAAAGGCAGCAACAATACGGATCGGAACTACTACGACTGGGGAGGCCGGAACAGAGGCGTCTGTTGAAAATTCGGGTACAGAAACTGAGGCGGTATTTGATTTCGAAATTCCACGGGGTGCTTCTGGAGAAGTAACAGGAATAGAGGATATTCCGAATTCGGATATCGATTCGCTTGGAGGAGGCGCATAAAAAATGATTATTGCAGTATTTGATGGATGCTCCAAGCGGGTAGATATCGATGGAAAACTTACACAATGGGACTACGGACAGGTTTTACAGATCTGCGGAATGGAAGTAGAAGAAGAACAAATACAAGTACATTTCACTGACAAATGTACGAATGGTGCATTGGTAGTACTTGGGAAAGTGGAAGACGGTGACATCACAGTCGACATTCCAAATGAATTACTGAAAAGAAGTGGAACAATCCAGGCATATGTATATAAGACTATTCCGGGAGAAGGAAAGACCATATTTGAAATTCGGTTAAGTGTAAAAGCACGAAAAAAGCCAGAAGATTATGAGGCTCCAGCGGATAAACATGTACTGGAACAGATCGTGGAGCAATTAAAGCAAAAAGGAGACGGGCTGCAGTTAGAGGGGAATCAACTGCAGCTTTTGTCGGGTAATGATCCAATCAGTTCTGTAAATCTGCCAAACAGCGGAGGGACTGTGGAGATAGAGTCGATCACCAATCCGGAGATTGACGAGATTATGAAAGGAGCAGAGTGAAAATGCCAAGAAAGAAAGTAGCAAAAGCAGCAGTGCTCGCTGCAGAAAAGAAGTACCTGGATCAGGATGGACTTGCACACCTGGTACAGAAAAACGATGCAAGATACGTAAGAAAAGAGGAGGGGAAAGGGTTATCTGCCAATGATTTTACAGATGAGTACAAGCAGAAGATTGACGATCTGGCATATACCAAGATTGCAATTAACAGCCTGACAGCTACAAACAGCAGCAATGAAATCGGCGCGACAGTAACTGCATCTGATGTAATATGGACTTTAAATAAAGAACCTAAGACCCAGAAAATCCAGTTTGCAAGCGAAGCTGCCGAAAATCTGGATAAGAGCATCCGGAAGAAATCATACACAGGAAAGACAGTGAAAGCAAATACGAATATCGTTCTTACTGTCACAGATGAAAGAGATGCGTCTGTATCCAGAACCGTGACAATCACATTCCAGCCAAAAGTATACTGGGGCAAGACTGACAAAGCATCACTCGAAAATGCGGATATCCTTGCGTTAGAGGGTTCTTCGCTTGCAGGCGGCAGAGGACGCAGTTTTACAGTAAATGCCGGAGCAGGTGAGAAGATCGTGTATGCGATCCCAGCTTCATTCGGTACGCCTACATTTAATGTCGGTGGTTTTGACGGTGGATTTAAAAAAGTGCAGACATTAGAATTTACCAATGCATCCGGATATAAACAGAACTATGATGTATGGATGTCAGTAAACGCAGGACTTGGATCTACAGCAGTTACAGTAAAATAAGGAGGAGGTTTGAGAGATGGCACAGAGTATTGACGGAGGTGTAGTAATTGTCAACACCTTATCGACAAAAAACAATGGGGATTATCCACTGTGTATGGCGGAAAGCGTACAGCTCTCGGAAGGAAAATCCGTCGAGCAGAAAATAGGGGAACTGGAAGCAGGAGCGGGAAATGAAGTAATTACAGAAGAAGAGATTAATGGATTGTTTTAAAGAAAAGGAGAGAGAAGAACATGGCAAAATTTTTAGATTTAACAGGACTTGGAACATTTAAAACAAAGATACAGGAATGGGTGAACACTCGTCTAAACAGTGAAGTTACAATCAAAGTCGTAAAAGTGAACGGACAGGCATTAAGCCCAGATGGAAGTAAGGCGGTTAATGTGGATCTGTCCACCTATGCGATCAAAACAGAAGTAACAAAGGAAATCGCACAGGCTGTAAGCGGAATCAAGGGCTTTGATGCACAGGTTGTATCATCCTTGCCGCAGACCGGAGAAAAAGGAATCCTGTATCTGGTGGCAAACAGCGGATCCGGTCAGAATATCTACGATGAGTATTTATGGGTAAACGGAAAATATGAAAAACTGGGAACCCGCGAGATCGACCTGACGGCGTATGCAAAGAAAAGCGAACTTCCCACCAAGATCAGCCAGCTGACAAACGACAGCGGATTTCTGACGAGTGTGCCGGCGGAATATGTGACGGAAACAGAACTGACCGGGAAAGGATACCAGACAAGCGCCCAGGTGACACAGGCGATCACAAACGCCACAAAAGATATGGCAACTAATACAGGCGTAGAGGAAAAGTTGGAAGGTTATGCTTTGAAAACAGAGATTCCTACTGTAGAAAGCATTTCAAACTCAGAGATCGATTCATTGTTTACCGCGTAAAGAGGGGTGGTTAAATGAAATATTTAAGTTGGACAGGTCTGCAGCATTTTTACGGCAAATACATTGGAAATCTGAATGAACAGTTAAAGAATGTTAAGGAAAGCATTGGAAACTTAGACAGCCTCACAACAACATCGAAAGAGAATTTAGTGTATGCAATAAATGAAATAAAGAGTGCACTATCATCCTTTGTAGAGAAAAAAGATATTGTGGATAATTTGACGTCACAGGCAGGTGATGCACCACTGAGTGCAAATATGGGCCGAGAGTTAAGCGAAGACATGAGTGTAGAGACGGAATGGAAGACTTATAACGAAAATAACTGGGAACTAAAATATCGGAAAAGCGGATACAAACGGTATCAGGTAAGAATGATTTATACAGACAAAAATGGATCGCACGATAACAAAGACAGAGTAGTTATGATAGAATGCCCATTTACTCCAGATAAAGACCAAAGATTAGTGATGTTAATGAGTGTTTCACAGCAAATTGTAGGAACGGGAAATATACAATTCAAAACAAATAGAAACGTTACATTGTCTGCAGAAGAATATAAAAGTCCTGTTACGTATGAGTGTTATGGAGAGGTAATTGTGCAATAAGAGAGAGTCTGTACACATTTTATTTTACAATTCGAATACAGGAAGGAAAGTGAGGATATGAAGAAAATGAATTATGCAGAACCAATTATTGATGTTTATAATGCGATTGTAGGAACGGTCGTTGCTGTTCTCTCGTACATCCTCGGAGAACATTGGATTTTATTTGTAGCATTTTTGCTTTTAAATATTGCTGATTGGATAACAGGATGGATGAAGAGCAGAATGGCTAAGAAAGAAAATTCTGTTAAAGGGTGGAAAGGTGTATTAAAGAAATTAGGGTACTGGTTGATGATTATGGTAGCATTTGGAGCAAGTGCAGTATTCATAGAAATAGGAAAGACTATCGGAGTAGATTTACAGGTTACAACATTACTTGGATGGTTTGTACTTGCAAGCTTGCTTATTAACGAGATTAGATCGATCTTGGAAAATTTTGTAGAAGCTGGATTAAATGTGCCAGTTGTTCTTATCAAAGGATTAGAAGTTGCAGATAAGTTGGTAAATAAAGACGATAATACTAAATAATGAATGTTTATGGAATGGGGGTGATTCCAATGTGTGTATAAATATAGAAACTCGTAAATAAGTAAAAGAATAGATTATGGAGGTATTATTTTATGGCAAATTTAGAACAATTCATTCAAAATATGATAAACATGTGTAATGACAATTCATATGGCTATCGTCTCGGAGGATGGGGACCAAAGGATTACGATTGTGCAAGCTCCATCATAACAGCATTGCGAAATGCTGGATTTGATACTGGATCAGCTACATATACAGGCAATATGGCTGCAGAGCTTTGTGCGAGAGGATGGACAAGACTGTCAGTTGGCACTTCATTGAACAGAGGAGATATTCTTCTAAATGAAGTGAATCATGTGGCATTATATGTAGGTAATAACCAGCTGGCTGAATTTTCTTCTGATTACGATGGAGTTTCAGGAGACAGCAGCGGAAAAGAAGCGAGTGTGCATGGGTATTATAATTTCCCGTGGGATTGTATTTTGAGATATAAAGGCAACACAGAAACGGAAGAAATTAAGAATGTACATTTATATGAATGGAACGGGGGAGATAATCAGCGGTGGAAGCTGATAAAGGACACAGATGGATTCTATGAAATGCAGTGCAAAGGAAATGGTCTGTTTTTGGATGTACATGAAGGTAAAGATGAGAATGGACAGAATGTTGTAGCCTATAAAAGGAATGGAACAAATGCTCAGAAATGGAAGATAATTCCAGTAAATGATTCAATATTAGGGAATTTTGCGTTTGAACTCGCTCCGAAAATCAATACAAATAAGCGTTTGGATGTGTTTGGAAATGGAGTAGACAACCATACAAATATCGATATTTATGATACAAATGGTTCAGATGCGCAGCGTTTTTACATGAGACCAATCGGAGAGGGCTATTATCAGATTATCAATATCAACAGTTTAAAATCTGTTGATGGAGGCGGAATCTTATAATAGTGAAAAGAGAGCTTGGAAACAGGCTCTCTTTTATTATGCAAGGAGGTGAGAACATGAGCGAACAGAACGAATTTGGCAGAGTATCCGCAGAGGAACTGGAAAAGGTATTTGAGACAGAAGAACAGGAGGAACAGGAGTAATGAGTATCTGTAGAGGAATTGCCGGCAGGAGAGGGAAGAATCCTGTCGGTATTTTTATCCACAATGATGCAGGTGGCAATTCTCTGAATGCAGCTTATTGGGCTAATTCTTTAGCAAATGGTAGTCAGAACAAAGAAAAAGGGTTCGCTCACGCATATTGCGGTAGCGATGGTGTTAGGCAGGTAGAGGATGACGCAAACTGTGCTTGGCATTGCGGAAATACAGACGGCAATATAAATTACCTGAGCATCGAAGTTTGTCAGAGTATGGGAGATTTGAACACATTTAAAGCAAATGAGGAGCGCGCTTTACAGTGGTGCGCTCAAAAGTGTAAGCAATATGGAATCACGCCTAATGCAAACACAATCCGATTGCATCAGGAAGTGTTTGCAACCGCTTGTCCGCACAGATCAGTGGAGATTCACGGCGGTGCAGCGCAGACAAAAGCCTATTTTATTAACCGTATCAAGGAGCTTATGAACGGAAACCAAAGCACAACGACAGATCAGGAAGGAGTAGAGGATATGCAGTGTATGTTTACAGTAGAGGGAAAAGGATGTGTTTATTGGATGCATGATGGAGTGGTTACAGCTTTAGCATACCCTGACGAGTTAAAAATCATTCAGCAAATTTATAAGGATAACTTTGGAAAGGATATGCCATGCTACAGTTGGGGGAAAAGTGCACCATGGCATGTGAGACTAATAAACCCATTGTATCGGGATCCAGTCAAAACCATCTAATAAAAATCCCCTCGGAGATCAGCTCTCTGAGGGGTGAATATTGTATCATCTTATCGAATAAAAACATTCTATTTACAACACACTTACAACAAAAATGCCGACAAAGCCCGTAAAACCGTTCAGAAACTTTAAGCATTTTTAAGATTTGCTTTTGGATTTTTTTAAGAAAATACCAGTATCATCGTTTCCAGGAGGTAGACAGAATATGAAAACTGAAACAATTACTGTAATTATCCCATGCTTTAATGAAGAGGAGGCTCTGCCTGTATATTATCAGGCAATGCAGCCCGTTATGAAGCAAATGGAGAATATTGACTTTGAACTGTTAGTTATCGACGATGGATCCACTGATCATACACTGCTGGAAATGAAAGCGCTGCACCAAAAAGATCCTCGCTGCAAATACTTTTCTTTTTCCCGTAATTTTGGAAAAGAAGCAGCCATTTATGCCGGTCTTTCCAATGCCGGCGGAGATTATGTTGCAGTCATGGATGTAGATCTGCAGGATCCGCCGTCACTGCTGCCGAAGATGTACAAAATTCTGTTAGAAGAGGAGTATGACAGCGTGGCAACCAGACGTTCTGACCGGGCCGGAGAGACAAAGTGGTCTTTAAGAAAACTGTTTGTATATTCCATGGAAGGAATCACCGGATTTTCTGTGGCGCCATTGTCACTGGCATCTGTACTGGGACTTTTGTTCTGTCTGGTTTCTTTTGTCATGATCATCGTGATCATCGTACGGACCTTGATCTGGGGAGACCCTGTATCCGGATGGCCTTCTCTTGCCTGCATCATCTTTATGGTAAGTGGCGTGCAGCTTTTATGTACCGGAATTGTAGGACAGTACCTGTCTAAGACATATCTGGAGACAAAACACCGGCCGATTTTTATTTTAAAAGATTCCAGCGAAGAGGAAACGAGGACACACTATGAATACGAACACTAAATGCAAACAATGGCGGATGCCTTTTCTTTTGATTCTTTTCACTTTGTTTTTCTGCTGGTTATTTTGCGGGAGATATGGTGTATTCGGCTCAAAAGTAGACTGGATCAGCCAGCACAGCGTATTTCCGGATTATTTCCGACAGCAGTTTTATGACACCGGAGACTTCTTCCCGGAATTTGCAGCGGGCATCGGAGGAGGACAGAACATTTATAACTTTGCCTACTATGGACTGTACAGTCCTGTTTTTTTGTTGTCCTATCTGCTTCCTTTTGTGAAAATGAGCGATTATCTGATTGCAGCATCCTTCACCTGCCTTGCATCAGCAGTTGTATTGCTTTACTTCTGGCTCATAAAAAGAGGGTTCTCCCAGACTGTCAGCTTTCTGACTGCACTGTTGTTTTTGCTGTCAGCACCTATGATTTTTCAGTCCTACAACCAGATTATGTTTGTCAATTATATGCCGTTTCTGTGTATGGCTCTTTGGGGTGTGGATTCTTTCCTGGAAAAAGGAAAACCGCTTCTCTATTTATCCGGTGTATTTTTGATGATCATGACCAGCTTCTACTTCAGTATCGGCGGAATTCTGGTCCTGATTTTATACGGACTGCACCGATACTTTATGCTGCAGGATTCGCTTGGAAAGAAAATCCGGTTTCTTGATTTTCTCAGAGACGGAATCCGGTTTTTAGGTCCGATCCTGACCGCGATTCTTTTAAGCGCCTTCTTTTTAGTCCCAACCGCAATGGCTTTGCACGGCGGAAGAGAAGGGGAAACAACACCGACAGATCTTTCCCTTTTTATTCCTACAGTAAAATTATCCTCGATCCTTTATCATCCTTATGCAATCGGACTGACCACACTGATCCTGACCGTTTTGATCGCCGGACTTGCCTGGAAGAGAAGAGGAGAACGGATCCTGATCTGGAGCACGATCCTGATTCTGACGATTCCGTTCTTTTCTTATCTGCTCAATGGCGGACTGTACATCCGGGACAAGGTTCTGATTCCGTTTCTTCCGGTTTTATGCTATCTGATCGCCTGCTATATGCAAAAACAACAGGAAGAAGCTCGCCCGCTCTGGCGCGGACTTCTGCCTTATATTCTGACGATCATACTGATATTTACCGGAAACACAGAATCCATGCCGTCCTTCAGCCGATTCTTACTTGCTCTGGACGTCGTCATCATGGCGGGATGCTACCTGCTCTTTTATGAATTGACTCGTTTCGGGATTCAGACAAACAGAAAATCCCTTCGCACCGGAAGTGTTTTGTGCCTTTTGATCCCGCCAATCCTGTTCCTTGGAATCTACGATCAGTCTTTCCAGACACAGGCAGACACGATGCTGGATTCCGGTTTTTATCAGAAAATAGCGGATTATGAAACGAAAAAAGCAACCGAATTTATCACGCGAAAACAAGAGTTTTACCGCATGGAACAAATCGGTACCCCAAAAGAAGAGTTTGCCGATCTCAATCGCATCTGGAGCACCGGACAGTACAGCAGCTCTGTGTATTCTTCTGTATATAATGCAGATTATCAGGAATTTCGGACAAAGACGTTTGAACTGGAAGAGCCCTATCGGAATTTTCTAATGCAGTCTGTTTCCAGAAATCCTGTCTATCAACGGTTTATGGGCATCAAATATCTGATCACCCAGGAGGATGTTCCCGGCTATCAATGGGACTGTACAATCGGAAATACGAAAGTTCTGAAAAATGACAATGTATCACCAATTGCCTATGCAACGAACCGGCTGCTAAATAAACAGACCTATGATACATTACCGTTTCCGTACAATCAGACTACACTTTTAGATTATGCTGTAGTAGAAAAAGGCGGACAAAAAGAGACTCCGGATTCTGACAGTCTGAAGATCACATCCGGAACAATGACGCTTCCGGCTCTCCAAAAGACCGGAAACACTCTGACACAAACAGACGAAACCATAACGGCAGTATTAAAACAGACTGAGATTCTTCATTTAAATCTTGCAGACTTATTTCCGAACTGGAATGAGAACGGACAAAATGAGCAGGAGCATGTTTTATTCCTGCAATTTCATGTAAAAAACAAGAAGCCATCTTCTGACGTATCCATCACACTGGAAAAAGAACGGAATAAATTAAGTGCCAGATCGCACATTTACTATAACCACAACACAACATTTACGTATGCGGTTCCATTGGAAAAAGGGCAGCAGCAGATCTCCCTCACCCTTGGAAAAGGAAGCTACCAGCTTTCCAATCTGCAGCTTTCTCTGGGAACCTGGCAGGACCCGGCTTCAAACGAAACACTATATCAGTCTGAATTTCACGCGGATAAAAATGCTTCCAAAGGCAATCAGCTCAAGGGAACGATCCAGGTTGATCAAAAAAGTTATTTTATCACAACCATTCCTTATGACTCTCATTTTGAAGTCCTGGTGGATGGCAAGAACGTATCTTATGAAAAAGTAAATACTGCATTCCTGGGCTTTCCGCTGAAACAGGGAAAACACAAAATCGAAATTTCCTACCATGCACCAGGCGCGGCTGCCGGAAAACTCCTGTCATTTGCAGGAATTTTAATCTGTTTGTTTCATCTCATTTCCGGCTTTCAGCATTCGAAACAGACGTCTCGCCGCATTGAGATATAATTCTTCGGCCTGTTCCAGTGCCGCATGCAGTTCCATTGGGGCATTGACTGTAGTCAGAATCGAATCGATTCCTGAATCGTAGATTCTTTCTGCACCCTGTCCCATGGAGCCAACAATGGCCACTGCCGGAATGCCGTACTTTTTGCTGTGCATCCCGACACCATGCAGTACCTTTCCAAACGCAGACTGCCAGTCTGTGCGCCCTTCTCCTGTAACCACAAGAGATACACCCTGAAGCCTGCTGTCAAAATCAACCAGATCCAGAACCGTTTCAATCCCTGATTTCAGCACCGCATTTAAAAAGACCACCAGTGCGGCCCCCAAACCGCCGGCTGCACCTGCTCCCGGAATTTCATTGACATCCACCCCAAACTCTCTCAAAAGAACATCCCGGTAATGGAGCATTCCCTCCTCAAGCCTTGCTAAACTCTCCGGGGTTCCTCCCTTTTGTGGACCGAATGTATAGGTTGCTCCATTTTCCCCACAGAGCGGATTATTGACATCACACATGACTGTGAATTTTGTCTTTGCAACTCTTGAATCCAGACCGGAAACATCAATTTCAGAAATTTTACCCAGATTTTCCCCGCATCCCTGCAAGATCTCGCCATTTTCATCCAGAAAACGAACTCCCAAGGCGCACATACATCCCATTCCTCCGTCATTCGTCGCCGATCCTCCGATTGCGATCGAAATATCCCGAAAACCACGATCCAATGCATCCAGGATCATTTCTCCGGTTCCATAGGTAGTTGTTTTTTCAGGATCTCGTTCCGGTTCTGTCAACAGTGGAAGACCGGATGCTGCCGCCATTTCCATGACTGCACGTTCTTCATCCAGTTTTCCGTAAAAGCAGTCTGTTTTTTTCCAGAGAGGCCCGCACACCACAAGTGGAATCCGCTGCCCCTGAACTGCAGACAATACAGCATCCGTTGTACCTTCGCCTCCGTCTGCAGTCTCAATACTGGTACAGGTGCAATCCGGAAAGGATTCTTTTGCTGCTGTCGTAAGCAGTTCTGCAATACGCGCAGAAGATAACGTTCCTTTAAAAGAATCTGATGCAAATAAAAATTTCATAGTGAGAAGCCTCCCTTTTTCATCTTGTATTTTTCCCTAATGAAGGAAGAGTGACAGTATAAAGATCTCAAGCATACCGGAAAGACCAAGCACGAGCGTTGCCATTGTCTGTGTTTTGTATCCTTTTTCCGGAGTCATCGCGCCGAAATTGGTAACTACCCAGAAATAGGAATCATTTGCATGAGATACTGTCATAGCTCCAGCCCCGATTGCCATTACCGCAAGCGTTGCCCGTATCGGGGAATCCAGTCCCAGAACCGGCAGGATAGGAGCTACGATTCCTGCTGTTGTCGTAAGTGCAACTGTTGAAGATCCCTGTGCACTCTTCAAAATCGCTGCAAGGATAAACGGGAAGAAAATACCTATTGTCTCCAGCAATTCTGCATTTTGTGTAATATAATCAATCATACTTGTAGAAGCGATCACTTTTCCCAACACACCGCCTGCAGCTGTTACAAACAAGATTGGTCCAACGGTTTTTAATGTTTCATTCGTCAAATCATAAAATTTATCGATTCTCCTTGCACCCACAAGCTGAATCACACCGAAAATGGTGCCAACTGCAAGGGCAATAATCGGCGTTCCCAAAAACTTCAAAATGTCATTTGCAGTTCCTGACCAGCCTGCCATTGATGCAATAGAGCTTGCTCCCATCAAAAGAATCGGTATGAGAATCGGTGCAAGTGCAATAAATCCATTTGGAAGTTTTCCGTATTCAGCAACCAGCTCTTCGTAAGATTTCTTTACATCATTACAGTTTGCTTCATCATCAGCTGTTACCTTTTTCCCGATGTATTTTGCATAAAAATATCCAGCAATCAGAGGAAATACAGAACATAATGCTCCAATTCCCATAACCATCAGTAAATTATCTCCAATCCCCAGTGTCGATGCCGCAGCAATCGGCCCCGGTGTCGGCGGAATGAATACATGCGAGATATACAAACCGCAGGAGAGTGCGATGGACATTGCAACGGATGACACACCGGTACGATTTACCAATGCTTTTCGGATTGGATTCAAAATAACAAATCCAGAATCACAGAATACCGGAATGGAAACAACCCATCCCATCAGTTCCATAGCCAACTCTGGATGGTTTTTTCCAACCAGATGGATGACCATGTCTGCAAGTTTCAATGCAGCTCCGGTCTCTTCCAGAATGCTTCCGATTAATGCTCCAAGAATAATAACGATGCCAATACTGGTGAATGTACCGGAAAATCCGGCTCCAATCACTGTTGCCAGACCACTGGTAACAGTTCCGTCCGATGCGGTCTGGTCGACCAGCGGAATTCCTGCCACCAATCCCAGAATCAAAGAAACACCCATAATCGATAAGAACGGATGAATCTTAAATTTGGAAATAGCTACAATCATGAATACAATTGCAACAATAAAAGCGATGATAAGTGGAAATCCTGTCATATTAAAGCCCCCTTTGTTTTTTTTTGCTTTTATTTAATTGTATTCATTGTAGCAGAATATTTTTCAAAAATTCAGAATACTTCAACCAAAACTTTCTCCATATTTTGTGTTTCACGCACAAAACATGTGTTCTATAATTTTAAGTATAAATACAAACAGATCAGCATCCATGTATCGTCCATTGAACGCTGATGGTCCAGACGCAGAACCTCTCTTATTTTATTATAACGGTAGGTAAACGTATTCTTATGCATAAAGCACTGCCGCGCTGCATTTTGGATATTGAAATTATTCTGAATCAGACTTCCCACAATTTCAATATAATTTTTTCGAAAGTCTTCCGGAAGTTTCTGTGCAAACACATTAAAAATCTGCTGTAATTCCTGTCTTGGAATGCAAGAGGTGATATATTCTCCTATAAAATCATAAAAATAAAACGCCTGATGTTCTCCAAAAATGTGAGTTTCCAGCCATTTGCAATGCTGATACGAATAATAATACTGAGAAAAGCTGGTCTGAAAGGTTCCAACGTAGAATGTACAGCAAATCTCTTCTTCCCGCATCCATTTCAACGTACTTTTCAAATAGTCGGCAAGCAAAAATTTATAATCTGAAAAAAGATGTTCCCCTTTTAGTGTTTTGAAGATCAAAATATATCGATCTTCCATCTGAAAACTGATATCCTGCGTAAGATGTTCCCGTCCGTTCTTGATTGAATGTAAGAAAGCCTCCTGATCTGAAGCGGACTGCAGATGACAAAGAATTGGAATTCGGATCAAATCCTCCCGGTAATTCAATTCTGCTGCCAGCTTTTGTATATCCTGTGGCGCACGATATTGCTTTTGCGTCAACATCTCCATGAAACGGTCCTTCCTTGTCTGTCTTCGAAACGCCTGCATTTTCTGATTTTCATATTTGATCAGCGTTTCTATCGCCATCTTGATAATGAGTGCGATCGGTCGTATCTCATCTGGATTTCCCGTCACGCCTACCACGCCTTCCCGTTTTCCCTCAATCTCGATTATCATATTGATCCCGCTTAATACTCCCGGGTATTCATTGTCATTTTCAGTGACCATGATATCCGTTGTTCCATGCACGATCTGCCATGCAACTTCGTGAAATTTCCCGATTCGCTCCGGATTACGGCTCGCGATGATCACACCCTGTTCATTCATAATATTGACATTATAACTGGTGTATTTTGTAACCTGTTCGATTAGTTTTTCCGCCAGTGAATTCTCCAGCATCCTATCCCGCCTGCCTTTCCATTATTTCTTAAATTGTAACAAGATTCCTGGGAAACTTCCAGTTTTTTCAATCCGTATTTTTTTGATTGACACCCGTTCTGTCCTCATTTTATAATGAGAAAAATACAGTTTCCATTTTGTATTTTAGATGTCATCCAAAGGAAAGGAGTCAGAGTGTTATATATCATTATACCGATTGTAGTACTGTTACTTATTTTCTTATTTGCAGGCTATGTAAAGGCTCCGCCGAATAAAGCGGCGATCATTACCGGACTGTCAAAAAATCCAAGAGTTCTGCTTGGAAAATCAGGGTTTAAAGTACCATTTTTTGAACGTGTTGACTGGCTGGAAGTCGGGCAGATCAACATCAATGTTGTAACAGAAGATTATATTCCAACTAAAGATTTTATCAATATCAAAGTTGATGCCATTGCCCAGGTAGCAATGGAAGTTTCCAACAATCAGGTTTCTGCCGTTGCCATGCGAAACTTTCTAAACCGGAAGGCAGATGATGTGCGATCTATGATCACCGAATCTTTACAGGGAAATCTCCGTGAGATCATTGGAACCATGGATTTAAAGAGCATTTGTCAGGACAAGGCAAAATTCAGTCAGGAAGTCAAACAAAATGCAGAACAGGATATGAAAGAACTGGGAATCCGCATTCTTTCTTTCAACGTCCAGAATGTCAACGACAAAGACGGACTGATCGATGACCTTGGAATCGATAACCGCGAGACAATCCGTAAGACTGCACGGGTTGCAAAAGCAAATGCAGATCGTGATGTAGAGGTTGCATCTGCAGAAGCTGCAAACAAAGCCAGTGAAGCAAAAGTTGCAGCAGAACTTGCTATTGCACAGCGTAACAATGATCTGGAGATCCGCAAAGCTGAATTAAAAATTGGGGAAGATACAAAAAAAGCCGAAGCGGATGCCGCATACGAAATTCAGAAACAAACCTCCCGAAAAACGGTAGAAATCCGGGAACAGGAAGCAGATATTGCCCGCCGGGAAAAAGAAATTGAACTGCAGACAAAAGAAGCCGAAGTTGCTGAGAAAAAGCTGGATGCTGAGATCCGTAAAAAAGCAGAAGCAGACAAATATGCAGAAATGCAGAATGCAGATGCGGAATTATACCGCCGCCAGAAAGATGCCGAGGCACAGCAGTACGAAGCAGAGAAAGAAGCTGCGGCCATCCGTGCGAAAGGTCTGGCAGAAGCAGAAGCCATCCGGCAAAAAGGTCTGGCAGAAGCAGAAGCTCTGGACAAAAAGGCAGAAGCTATGAAAAAATACGGACAGGCAGCAATTCTGGAAATGATCGTAGGAGTTCTTCCGGATATTGCAAAAAGTGTGGCAGAACCATTATCTGCGATTGATAAAGTCACGGTAATTGGCGGAAACAGCGATGGGGTATCTGACCTTGCAGGAAATGTACCGATCATCATGGGGAAAGTCATGGAATCCGTAAAAGAAGCGACCGGAATCGATATGAACGAAATCATCCGTGCAGAAACTTTTGAAGGAAAAACAACAAAAAACATCAACTTTACAGGACTGGATCAGGTAGGAGAAGAGATTGCACAAGGTGCTGCTCAATCCGTATCTGAGACATTGCAGGAGACGGAATAGACACAAAAGATACAAGGGATTTGGATGACAGAAAGGAAAGGGCTTTGTGAAGGTACAAAGCCTTTTTAATTTCAGAAAAGATACGCGGAACAGCAATCGGTGATAAGTTTGATGCAGTGCAAAATATAACACTTTCCTCTTATCTTTATGGAATTTTTGATATATAATGGTGTTGGTAATTTATAAAATTCAGGTTAGGGGGGATACTGTGGATTCAGCAGTAAAAAGAAACAGATATGAAATAGACATGTGTAACGGTACCGTTTTGGATAAGTTGATTTCATTTTCCATTCCTTTGATGTTATCAGGAATTTTACAACTTTTATTCAATGCCGTAGACATCATTGTGGTTGGAAGATTTACAGGAAGTCAGGCATTGGCAGCAGTTGGATCAACAACTGCTTTGATCAACGTATTTACGAATTTGTTTATCGGAGTTTCACTTGGAGCAAATGTTCTGGCCGCGCGCTTCTATGCGTCAGGTCAGGAAAAGAAGATGTCAGAGACTGTACATACCGCAATTACATTCGCTTTGACCAGCGGAATTGTAATGGTTTTTGTCGGTTTGTTCTTCTCAAGGACCGCTTTGGAACTTATGGATACGCCTGCAGATGTAATTGAACAATCTGCTCTGTATATGCGGATTTATTTTGCCGGAATGCCGTTTTTTATGCTCTACAATTATGGAGCTGCCATTCTCCGTGCAGTAGGAGATACGAAACGTCCGCTTTTTTTCTTGATGATTGCGGGCGTAACAAATGCATTGCTGAATATGTTTTTAGTCATCGTTCTGCATCTTGGAGTTGCAGGAGTCGCGATTGCGACCGTAATCGCACAGATGATTTCCTGTATGTTAGTGCTTCGGTGTCTCTACAGGTCAGACAGCAGCTATCAATTCAGATTTTCTAGGATGGGATTGAAATGGATTTATTTAAAGCAGATTTTTCAGGTAGGAATTCCGGCCGGAATCCAAAGTACGGTGATCAATTTTTCGAATGTCCTTTTGCAATCCTCTGTAAATTCATTCGGTTCTGTGGCAATGGCTGGATATACTGCTGCCAACAATATTTTTGGATTTTTGTTTGCATCCGTAAATTCCATCACACAGGCCTGTATGAGCTTTACCAGTCAGAATTACAGTGTTGGAAAGTGGAAACGAATGGATAAAATTCTTCGAAACTGTATCCTTTTGTCGGTAGCAGTCTCAATTGTTATGGGAGGCGGATCCTATCTGATGGGGCCGCAGCTTTTGCGGGTTTACACATCGGATGCAGCAGTAATACAATGCGGCATGGAGATTCTCCTGTATACGACAGTGACTTATTTTATGTGCGGACTGATGGATCTGTTTCCGGGAGCACTGCGCGGCATGGGATTTTCAGCAGTTCCAATGCTCCTGTCTGTAATCGGAACAGTAGGAACCAGGATTGTCTGGATATTTTGGGTATTCCCAAAACATCGTTCTTTAGATGTACTTTTTATTTCCTACCCTGCATCATGGTTTCTTACCATTGTATTACAAGTAATCTGCTACTGTTTTGTGCGGAGAAAGCTCAAAAAAGCCATCGTGACGGCTAAAATCTGAGAATTCTTATTCCGCTGAAAAGTCATCGTGATTGAATTTGAAGGAGAAAAGAAATGTCAAGTATATATGACAGAACCGATATTTATGATTTGTTAGAAGATCAAACCCATTGGAGTGCCTATAAAAAACATTGGAAAACGTTGTTACAAGGAAAGAATGTTCATTCTTTTTTAGACGTTAGTATTGGATCAGGAAGTGTAACGTTGCCGTTATGTGAGTTGGGTGTTCAACTTGCAGGTTCCGATTTGAGCGAAGAAATGATAAGAAAATGCAAAGAAAAAGCTTCTGCGGCAGGATATGAGATTGAATTAAAGAGTTGTGATTTTAGGAAGCTTTCTTGCTGGGAAGGCAAACAATTTGACTGTGTTGCCAGTACGGGAAATTCATTGCCGCATGTAAATAATGATGATGTACTTACAGCTTTAGAGCAAATGAATTCGTTGGTAAAAAAAGGCGGATATTTATATCTGGATACTAGAAATTGGGAAAAAATTTTGAATGAAAAAAGAAGATTCTATCTGTATAATCCCGTTTTTGCAAAGAAATGCAGAGTCAATTTGGTTCAAGTCTGGGATTATAGTTCTGAAGACACTATAACTTTTAATCTTTTATATACATTTGAAAAAGAGAATCAAATAGTTCAAAGAGAAATATTTGAAGAAAAATATTATCCAATCAAGAAAGAGATGATTCTAAGTAAACTGAAGATGATGGGTTATACGAATATTTCTGTGTATTGTTTCCCATCATATTTCAAAATGCCAGAATTCGAACTGGTTGACTGGTACTGTATTATGGCAAAAAAGAATGATTAAAATTAAAGTCTTGTGTGGTAGAAATATTTTGAATAAAGCTTGGAAGCATTTTTTATCTAGGAGGAACAGGTATTGGTATTGCTGTCATTGATAGTCCATTGCTTGTTGACCATACAGAAATCAAAGATAACCTGAAATTCTATCAATCTTACTCCGATGAGAACCAGATTGCCCGTATACACGGTGTGGCAACGGCAAAAGAGTAAAAGGTGACGTGGAATTAAACAACGCTATTCGAAAAGCAAGAGAAAACAATATCGAAGTATTATGTCTGATTCCCAAAAATAAAATAAACAAATTCCAGAGTCTGACAAGAATCTCCTATACAGATGTAACCGACTTCAATAATTATATGCCCTATGATTCTGCCATAACACCTTTTGGAAGCGTGTATGTTCCAACCGCTAAAAGTACACATGCATCTAATTGCGGAAAAGAGAATTATACCTATAGCTGTTGGGGCGGAATGAGTTCCATCGTACCTTATGTTGCAGGTATGTACGCTCTGGCATGTCAGGCAGATGATTCGATCACTTTCGATGAATTTTACAAGCTGGCCAGTGAAACAGCCTATCGTTCAGAGTATACTTTTGCAACGTACGGAATGCAGGAGTATCGGATCATCAATCCTGGCGGAATCATAGAAGAACTGACTGAGAATGATGAGAAAAGTTAGGTATAGGCTTTTGTGCGGATCTTTGTTACAATATAATCAACAGAGAAGGGGTGTGAATAACATGGGTGAAGAAAAGAAACGCCTTCCGGTAGGATTGGAAAATTTTGAGCAGATTATAAAAGATAACTATTATTATGTAGATAAAACAGGATTGATTTCTGAACTGATCCGTAATGGTGGAATGGTAAATCTCTTTACCAGACCAAGGCGCTTTGGAAAAACTTTAAATATGAGTATGCTGGAGTACTTTTTTTCCATAGAGGGAGATAAAAGTATTTTTGATGGTTTGGAAATTTTAAAAGATCCGAAGCTGTGCGACGAATATATGGGAAAATATCCTGTGATCTCTGTTTCCCTGAAAGGAATCAATGCAGCTGCTTATGAGGGCGCTTTTGATTTTGCTGTGCAGATTATGCAGAGAGCGGCAGAAGCGTTTCAGTTTCTTTGCGATAGTGAATGCTTGAGCGAACATGATAAAGAGGCTTACAAAAAGCTTTTGGACAGTAACATGAGTGAGGCTGTTTTTTGCAGCGGACTAAGAAGGCTGTCGGAATTGCTGGCGAAGCATTACGGCACAAAAGTGATCCTGCTGATTGATGAATATGACGTTCCGTTGGCAAAAGCCTTTGCAAATGGATACTATGACCAGATGGTATTTCTGATCCGCAATCTGTTGGAACAGGCGTTAAAAACAAATAGCAGTCTGAAGCTTGCAGTGCTGACCGGATGTATGCGTATCTCGAAAGAAAGTATCTTTACAGGACTTAATAATTTTACAACCTTTACGATCGCAGATGTCGATTTTGATGAATATTTTGGATTTACAGATCAGGAGGTACGTGACCTTTTAACGTATTATGAATGTGCGGATAAGTATGAAAGTATCAAAGAATGGTATGATGGATACCGCTTTGGAAACGTGGACGTATATTGTCCATGGGATGTAGTTTCCTATCTTCGAAGTCTGCGTACAAACAGAGAAGCAATTCCTCAGAATTACTGGATCAATACAAGTAGCAATGCAGAAGTGAAGGAATTTATCCGGCAGTCAAAAAATCTGACCACAAAGAGGGAGATTGAGCGTTTGATGGCCGGGGAGAGTATCACAAAAACCATTCATCCGGAACTGACTTATAAGGAAATGTATGAGTCCATTGAGAATATCTGGAGTGTACTGTTTGCAACCGGGTATTTAACGCAGTCCGGTCAGGTGGATGCGAGAAAGTTTAAGCTACGGATCCCAAATTTGGAAATTCGGGATATTTTTAAAACCCAGATTATGGAATATTTCAAAGAAAGTGTTGCAAAAGACGGGGATATGCTTGGCAGATTTTGTAAGGCACTGAAAAACGGAGAGGAAAAGAAGGTTGAAGATATTTTTGAAAGTTACCTGAAAAAGACCATCAGTATCCGGGACACCTTTGTAAGAAAGGAAATGAAAGAAAACTTTTATCATGGTATTCTGCTTGGAATTTTGGGTATCAAAGAAGAATGGGGAGTCTTTTCCAATCAGGAAACCGGAGAAGGCTACAGCGATATCCTGATAGAAACAGAGAACAGTGAAACTGCAATTTTGATCGAAGTGAAATATGCAGGTGACGGAAACCTGGATGTTGCCTGTGAAAGAGCTTTAAAGCAGGTAGAGGAAAGAAAGTATGATGAGGAACTTAGGGAAAACGGAGTGGACAAAATTTTGAAATATGGGATTGCGTGTTATATGAAACGGTGTAAGGTAAAACTGGCAGAGGAATCCTACATCGAAACATAATCAGATGACAGAAAAACGGAGCTGTGAGAATGCAGTTTCGTTTTTTTGGCATGGATAGGCGGGAATTGATGTGAACAGTAACGAGTTTATATTTGACATTCCTATATCTGAGAAAGATTTGCTTGAACTCCTTCCGCAAAAAGTATATAATATGGCGGGTTAACGTGCTGTTTCAGAATGTATTCTGCTGCTTCATATTATAGTATTGAATAATGTTATGCAGTGCTATGTATTTTATGCAAGACCATGAAAATGGTGTATAATTATACATAGCGCTGCACAGTAGAGAAAAAGTAAATTTGTTACGCAAGGGCAAAAACGAGGTGAAAAACGCTACTGAAACTCATAAAAAAACAGCTATTTTTCGTGAAAATCGGAAGAGAAAAGAAGGTTAATTTTTTGTATATATTAAACAAAAATGAAAGGAGAAATATGAGAAAACTAGCTTTAAATGATGAAATATTACTAAAAATCGAGAAGCCGGCCCGGTATATCGGGAACGAAGTGAACTCTGTGATGAAAGACAAGAACGAGGTGGATGTCCGTTTCGCTATGTGCTTTCCGGACGTCTATGAGATTGGAATGTCACATCTCGGAATCCAGATTTTATATGATATGTTCAACCAAAGAGAAGATGTCTGGTGTGAACGGGTCTATTCTCCGTGGCTGGATCTGCACAAGATCATGAAAGAAGAACAGATTCCGCTATTTGCACTGGAATCTCAGGATCCGATCCGTGATTTTGATTTTCTTGGAATCACGATCCAGTACGAAATGTGCTACACCAACATTCTGCAGATTCTGGATTTAAGCCGGATTCCTCACCACAGTCGTGACCGTGGTGAGGCAGATCCAATCGTTATCGGAGGAGGTCCATGTACGTATAATCCGGAACCACTGGCAGAATTTTTTGATATTTTCTATATCGGAGAAGGGGAGACTGTCTACGACGAACTGCTGGATGCCTATAAAGAGTATCGGGCAGCAGGAAAGAGCCGTATCGAATTTTTGGAACGCGCCGCACAGATCGAAGGATTGTATGTGCCGATGTTTTACGATGCCACATACCATGAAGACGGAACGCTTGCTTCCTTTGCACCGAACAACGAGCATGCACCATCTGTGATCAAAAAACAAATGGTACTGGACGTAACCGAAGCACCGTATCCACAGGCCCCTGTCGTTCCTTTCATCAAAGCAACACAGGACCGTGTCGTTTTGGAAATTCAGAGAGGATGTATCCGCGGATGCCGTTTCTGTCAGGCAGGCATGCTGTATCGTCCGACCAGAGAGCGCAATGTGGAGCGCTTGAAGCAATACGCCAAAGCAATGCTGGAAAGCACCGGACACGAAGAGATTTCTTTAAGCTCCTTAAGCTCCAGTGATTATTCCGAATTAAAAGAGCTCGTCACCTTCCTGATCGATGAATTTAAAGGAGAGGGAATCAATATTTCCCTTCCGTCGCTCAGAATTGACGCGTTCTCGCTGGATGTTATGAGTAAAGTACAGGATATCAAAAAAAGCAGCCTTACCTTTGCTCCGGAAGCCGGCTCCCAGAGAATGCGTGATGTGATCAACAAAGGACTGACAGAAGAGATTATTTTAGAAGGAGCCGGACAGGCCTTTGAAGGCGGCTGGAACAAGGTAAAACTGTACTTTATGCTGGGGCTGCCGACAGAAACAGAAGAAGACATGAAAGCCATTGCCCATCTGGCAGAAAAGGTTGCCAGAAGATATTATGAAATTCCGAAAGAACAGCGCAATGGAAAATGTCAGATCACGGCCAGTTCTTCGTTCTTCATTCCGAAACCGTTCACCCCGTTCCAGTGGGCACAGATGTTTCCAAGTGAAGAATACATTCGCCGTGCAACGATTGTAAAGCATGAATTCTTACAGCAGTTGAACAAAAAAAGTTTGAAATATAACTGGCACGAGGCAGATGTCACAGTGCTGGAGGGTGTATTTGCCCGCGGGGACCGCAAGGTTGGAAAGGTGATCGAAGAAGCATACCGTCTGGGATGTCTGTATGATTCCTGGAGCGAAAGCTTTGACAATGAAAAATGGATGCAGGCATTTGCAAATACCGGAGTGGATATTGAGTTTTACACCATGCGGGAACGCTCCATGGATGAGCTTTTTCCATGGGATTTCATCGATATCGGCGTGACCAAAAACTTCCTGAAAAAAGAATGGGAGAGAGCAATGAACGCACAGGTTACTCCAAACTGCAGAATGCAGTGTTCCGGATGTGGTGCGGCAAAATTTGGAGGAGGTGTCTGTTTTGAAGGCAAGAATTAAATTTAAAAAATACGGTGCACTGCGCTTTATCGGACATCTGGATGTTATGCGCTTCTTCCAGAAGGCAATCCGCAGGGCGCACATTCCGATCGCCTATACCGGGGGCTACAGTCCTCATATGATCATGTCCTTTGCAAATCCGCTGGGAATCGGGATTACAAGCGAAGGAGAATATTTTGATATCGAACTGAAAGAGTCCATTTCCAGTGCTGAAGCGGTATCCCGTTTAAATGCCGTTATGGTAGAGGGAATCGAAGTTTTAAGTTTCCGCCAGATCGCAGAGGAAAAGAAGATGACCGGAATGGCGATTGTCGCGGCAGCAGACTATCTTCTTGATCTTGTGCCGGGAACACTGCCGGACGACTGGGAAACACAGATGGATGCCTTTCTCGCGCAGTCTGAGATCCGCATCTTAAAACAGACAAAACGCAGCGAAAAAGAAGTGGACATCAAACCTTTGATCTACCGGATGGAAGTGCAGGATCACAAGCTCTTTATGCAGCTCGCTGCCGGAAGTGTGGAGAATTTAAAACCGGGGCTTGTCATGGAAGCATTCTGCCGGTTTTTAGATGCAGATGCCACACAGTTAAAATTTGCACTGTGCCGTCTGGAAATGTATGCTGATTCCGGGGATGAGAACGCACGAAATCTGGTAACCTTAGAATCTCTCGGTACAGTGATCGAATAAATCCTGCTGTGTTTGGACAGTACAAAAAAGAGAGGTATCATAATAAATGGCAGTACGAAAAATTTTAATGCTGAAAAAAGAAGGGAAGATCTGGACTTTTCTTCTTGAAAATGATGTAATCGCAGAGATCCACTGCAGTCTTCCGGACTCTGATCAGCACAGACAACCTGTACTCGGAGATATTTACATCGGAAAAGTAAAAAATATCGCGGCGAATATCGGAGCCGCTTTTATCGAGATCGCTCCGGGAAAAGAATGCTACTACGACCTAAGTCAGGCGCCTCAGGCGATCTTTACCCATAAAATCGGGAAAAAACCGCTTTGTATCGGAGACGAGCTGGTCGTTCAGATCAGCAGGGAAGCAGTCAAGACAAAAGCGCCGACTGTCAGCAGCAATATCAATTTTACCGGGCGGTATGCAGTACTGACAACCGGAAATACCAGGATCGGTACTTCCGGGAAGCTTCCCCGTTCTCTTCGGGATACGTACAAAGAAAAACTGAGTCATCTCAAAAATGAGGACTACGGGCTGATCATTCGTACGAATGCAAAGGACGTTCCCTTTGAGACGGTACTTGAGGAGATTCAGAAACTGGAGAATGCCTGTGTCAAGTTAAAAGAAACTGCTCCGTTTCGGACTTGCTTTTCCTGTCTGCAGGAGGCCCCTCCGTCTTATATTACAGATTTGAAAAATGTATACGCAGACGGATTGTCAGCAATCATTACCGATGATCCCAAGCTGTATCAGCAGATTCACGGATTTTTGCAGGCAGAGCAGCCGGAAGATCTCTCCAAACTTCAGTTTTATGAGGAACAGCTTCTGCCGCTTTCCAAACTTTACAGTACCGACATTGCCGTGGAACGCGCACTCAAAGAATACGTCTGGCTGAAAAACGGCGCTTATCTTGTCATTCAACCGACAGAAGCACTGACCGTGGTAGATGTCAATTCCGGAAAATATTCTGCGAAGACAAAAAAGAAAAGTGCGGAAACGTATTTAAAGATCAATCTGGAAGCGGCAAAGGAAACAGCACGGCAGATCCGCCTGCGCAATATTTCCGGAATTATCCTGATTGACTTTATCAACATGGATGATCCGGACATGATGCAGGAGCTATTAAAACAATTCCGCCGTTTTCTTGGAGAAGACCCGATTCAGACGTCCGTTGTGGATGTCACAGCACTCCAGTTAGTAGAAGTAACCCGTAAAAAAGTACGGCGTCCGCTTCACGAATGCGTCCGTGACAAAGCCGAAAAATCACCAGAAAGAAGTGAACACGTTGAGTAAAAAAGAATTAAAAACAAACGCCATGCGCATTTTGGACCGCAGCAAGATTTCCTACGAATACCAGACTTATGAATGTGACAATTTTACCGATGGGATCAGTACAGCCGACACACTGGGGCTGCCTCATGAACGGGTGTATAAAACCTTGGTCACAACCGGAAAGAGCGGTTCCCATTATGTGTTTGTCATCCCCATTGAAGCAGAGCTGGATCTGAAAAAAGCAGCCCGGGCAGTAGGAGAAAAGTCTGTGGAAATGCTCCCTGTCAGAGAGATCACAACTGTGACCGGGTATGTACGGGGCGGCTGTACCGCGATCGGTATGAAAAAAGCATTTCCGACAACCATTCAGGAGAACGCCCAAACGCTGGATTATATCTATGTCAGCGGCGGAAAGCTTGGAATGCAGCTGAAGCTTTCTCCGGATGACTTAAAGAACGTGACACAGGCACAATATGCTGATGTTACTTTTTAACATTTCGGAGTACACTCGGTTTTTTTGAAATCTATGATTTACAATCCTGAAAATACCCTGTATAATAGGAAAGCGAAATGATAGAGCGTGCGTTTTACAAACATCTATGCATCTAATTTGAAATAATATACAGTTGGAGGAAAGAAGATGAAGAAAGTAGTAAAATTCGGTGGAAGTTCTCTCGCCAGTGCCGAACAATTCAAAAAAGTAGGAGATATCATCCGGGCAGACAAGTCCAGACGCTATGTAGTACCTTCTGCTCCGGGAAAACGCAGTTCCAGCGACACAAAGGTCACAGATATGCTTTACAGCTGCTACAATCTTGCGATCCGTGAAAAGAAATTCACAAGCCTTCTGGATGAGATCCATGCAAGATATAACGAGATCATCGACGGTCTGAATCTGGAACTTTCACTGGATCATGAATTCGATATGATCCGTGAAAATTTTGGCAAAAAAATCGGAAGAGATTATGCTGCATCCCGGGGAGAATATTTAAATGGTATCATTATGGCAAATTATCTGGGATTTTGTTTTATCGATGCAGCTGAAGTGATCCGCTTTCATGAAGACGGCAGTCTGGATGACGAGAAAACAAACGAATTGCTCTCCCTTCGTCTTGAAGGGGAAGAATTTGCTGTCATCCCTGGATTCTACGGTGCGAAAGAAGACGGAACCATTGTCACTTTTTCCCGCGGCGGTTCTGATATCACAGGCTCTCTGGTTGCCCGTGCAGCTATGGCTGACCTGTATGAAAACTGGACCGATGTATCCGGATTTCTGATCGCAGATCCACGCATTGTTACAAATCCAAAATCCATCGAGACGATCACCTACCGTGAACTTCGTGAACTTTCTTATATGGGGGCAACTGTACTTCATGAGGATGCGATCTTCCCTGTCCGTAAAGTCGGCATCCCGATCAATATCCGCAACACCAATGCTCCACAGGACAAGGGCACACTGATCGTAGAGAGTACCTGCAGACAGCCAAAATATACCATTACCGGAATTGCCGGGACAGATGGATTTGCTGCCGTGACCATTGAAAAAGCAATGATGAACTCCGAGATCGGATTCTGCCGCAAGGTACTGGAAGAGTTTGATAAAAACGGTATTTCCATCGAGCATATGCCTTCCGGCATCGATACAATGACAATTTTTGTACATAAAGATGAGTTCGAAGAGAAAGAACAGCAGGTACTGGCCGGAATCCATAAAGCTGTGAATCCGGACCACATTGAACTGGAGTCTGATCTTGCTCTGATCGCTATCGTCGGAAGAGGAATGCGTTCCACACGCGGCACTGCCGGAAGAATTTTCTCCGCCCTTGCCCATGCCCATATCAATGTCAAGATGATCGACCAGGGATCCAGCGAGCTGAATATCATTGTCGGTGTAAGACACGATGACTTCAAAAACGCCATCCGTGCACTGTACCAGATTTTTGTAGAAACACAGATTTAAAGACAGAGGTGACACGATGAACATTTTGTTCTTTTTACATCCAAAACAGGAGGTTGCATATGTCTATGATGACTGCACACTCCGTCAGGTTCTGGAGACAATGGAACATCACAAATATGCTTCAATCCCCATGCTGAACCGTCAGGGAGAGTATGTTGGAACGATTACAGAAGGTGATCTGCTCTGGGGGATGAAAAAATATACCAATCTGAATCTGAAAGAAGCAGAACATATCTTTATTCATGATTTTGAGCGAAAAGCAGATTATATCGCAGTGGCTGCAGATTCCGATATGAAAGATTTGATCAGCCGGGCAATGAGCCAGAATTTTGTTCCGGTCGTAGATGACCAGAACAAATTTATCGGTATTATCACAAGGCGCAGCATCATCGAATATTGCTATGACAAATTGAATGAATGCGACAAATAATACATATTTTTAAAATATTTTTCTGCTTCCTATTGACTTATATGGAATATGCGTGCTATACTAACACGGTATGCCGCACAGCGAGGTTTTCAAGTTCTGATTCAGACACCGAAGCTGGCGAGTAATGATAATAGGAGGTGCCATATGTACGCAATTATAGCAACAGGTGGTAAACAGTACAAA
>ERZ781275.229-NODE-229-length-70989-cov-21.903093_pt1 | contig 70989 bp, 105 predicted proteins | sample MGYA00375853_ERZ781275 | MGnify/ENA primary metagenome ERZ781275 (study PRJEB29790, sample SAMN03653691) | human gut metagenome | host: Homo sapiens | place: USA: Dallas, Texas | collected 2012-07-23 | study: EMG produced TPA metagenomics assembly of the Gut...
TATATCCTTATCGTAGAGCATGGCTTCACGGCTCCTATTCTTTCAGACGTTTTACTGCCACGCTGAATAAAAGCATGCCTGCGCAGGGAATGATATTTGAAGCCATTCCGATTTCAATGCCTGCATGTTCAGCCACCATGCCGATAATCCAGGGCATGATGATAGCGCCGCTGCTGGCAGCCGGAAGCATAATTCCCATGCTGGCCGCGCTGGTCATACGTCCTGCGCTGGCCACGGCAGTGGGATTCATGCCGGCCATGGCAAATGCAAAGGCGAACAGCAGCAGAATGGCAGCGGTCTGGGTACCGGCCATCATCAGGCCAAGATAGAAGATGATGCAGCCAATGCCCATCTTAATCATGGCAGAATAGCTGTTTTTGACAGGAATAACAAATGCTATGAGCAGGCGGGCAATCAGGGTGGCACCCCACATCACGGTCACGGTGTAGGGACTGAGAGCTCCTGATATGATGCCGTTTCCCTTGAAATATGTAACCATCCAGCCGGTTACGCTGGTTTCCGCCGCGTTCTGGCAGAACAGGAGACCGGTGAGCATCCAGAATTTTCTGCTTTTAAGAAAGCTTTTATCTATGTTCCTGTCCTTTTTCATGGCCTTTGTTTCGGCGGGAGTCACACAGAAGGTCAGCCACAGCAGGAGACCGCAGGCAGCTAACACCAGCATGGGAATGGCATTTCCTGCCTTCATGGCCGCGCCGATGAAGAAAGGGCACAAAAGCGCGCCCAGGGCATAGCAGCTGTGCATGATGTTCATACCCTTTGTACGATCGCCGGAGTTATCAGCCACCAGGATGGTGCAGGTATTGATGGTGCTTCCTTTGGCAACGCCCACCAGGAAAAAGCCCAGCATGAGAACCAGCATCCATCCGGAAAATCCCATGATCAGATATCCGGCTCCATAGCCTGCTGTCAGGAGCACCACTGTTTTCTTGGTTCCGATTTTCGCAGGCAGCATGCCGGAAGCAAAACCTGCCAGCAGATTACCTATGCTCATAAGGGACAGCAGTGTCCCTGTCATGCCGTATGCAAAGCCGTAGGTCTCCTGAAGCATGCTTACGACCACACCGCTGCTGATGGCGCATATGCCGCTTAGAAAAAACGCGAGAAATCCTGCGTTTCTTTGAAAGATTTGTTCCTTTTCCATGATGCTTGTGTCCTCCCTGGCAGATTTCAGACGGATAAAACGCCCTGGCAGGCAAATACCCGGCGACAAAATAAAAGAAGCCTTGACAATCCAAAGCTTCTCAAGTAGCGGAAGGGAGACTTGAACTCTCGACACCACGGGTATGAACCGTGTGCTCTAGCCAACTGAGCTATTCCGCCATATTTAATTTGGTAGATAGTGGGGCCTACAGGGCTCGAACCTGTGACCCTCTGCTTGTAAGGCAGATGCTCTCCCAGCTGAGCTAAGACCCCATATCCTGCCGTCGTTTGTGTCTCACTCGCGACTGCCTGTACAGTATATGATAAATTGTGGTAATTGTCAAGACTTTTTTTACAACTTTTTTTATAGAAATTTTCTTAGTGTTTTATAGGGTATTATGCTATAATTTAAGGCAGAGTAAAATATTAGAAAGGACGACCTGAATCCTTCATGTATAACTTCATTGTAAATCCCAAAGCAGGCTCCGGCAAGGGTCTTAAAATCTGGAAAGCCATAGCCCGTTATATGGACAGTCATAATATTGAATACGAAGTTTTCCTGACAGAAGGCATTGGGGACGCAAGAACCGCGGCAAGGCGTCTGACAGACAGCCATGATGAGCCAAGATATATCATCGCCGTGGGCGGGGACGGAACCATGAATGAGGTTCTGGACGGTGTGTCTTTCCATGGGCCTTTAAGTCTGGGCTACATCCCGGCCGGCTCCGGCAACGACCTGGCCAGGAGTCTTCGCATGCCCGGACGCACCATAAAGTGTCTTAAGAAACAGCTGGCCCCCCGGCATTTCACCATGATTGATTACGGAGTCCTTACCTATGGAAACCAGGAGGTATCCCACCGCCGGTTTCTGGTCAGCGCCGGAATCGGATTTGACGCGGCAGTCTGTCAGGATGCCCTGTCTTCCAGATGCCGCCAGCGTTTAAATCGTTTGGGTATGGGGAAACTTTCTTATATACTCATAGGTATACACCAGTTTTTTAAATGTAAATCCTGCAAAGGGTACATTTTACTGGACGGGGTAAAAAAGGTGGAGTTCAACAACATCCTTTTCATATCCTGTCACATACAGCCCTCAGAGGGCGGCGGCTTCCTCTTTGCCCCCAGGGCAGACGGAAGCGACGGAAAATTAAACATCTGCGTCATGAGCCACGGCACCAGGACAAAGCTGATACCTGTCCTGCTGTCAGCCCTCATAGGAAGGCGCCGGCCCAAAGGTGTCAGAACCTACGAGTGCAGGGAAGTATCCATCCACACGGAAGCAGCCCTGCCCGTCCATGCAGACGGAGAAAGCTGCGGCTTTCAGACCGACATCCAAGCCAGCTGCATAGCCAGGAAGGTAAGGATGATGATATGACGCGGGCAACGAGCGCAGCGCAGTCACGGTGTGCATGGCGGAGTAGCGCAGACGCAGTAAAAAAGGAGACACAATGAGAATCGGACAAGGATACGATGTTCACAAATTAGTACAAGGCCGGGACCTAATCTTAGGCGGCGTCAATATCCCATATGAAAAAGGCCTCTTAGGACATTCCGACGCGGACGTTCTGGTCCACGCGGTGATGGATGCCCTGTTGGGGGCGGCTGCCCTGGGAGACATCGGACAGCATTTCCCGGACACGGATCCGGCATATAAAGGTATTTCCAGCATAGAACTGTTAAAGAAGGTAGGAGAACTTCTGGACGGGGAAGGGTACGTGGTTGAGAATATAGACGCCACCATCATAGCCCAGCGTCCCAAGCTGGCTCAATTCAGGCCGCAGATGGCGGCAAACATAGCAGACGCCCTCCATCTGGACGTGTCCAGGGTAAGCGTCAAGGCCACTACTGAGGAAGGGCTTGGATTTACAGGAACCGGGGAAGGAATCTCTTCTCAGGCAATTACCTTATTGACGGAAACAGCAGATTACTGCTATGATAGTAAGATAATGGAAGGCGGCTGTGGAGGCTGTCCTGGCTGCAGCCGGGCGAAGGAAGAATAAGACGGGATTAAACACGTTCTGACACAGCTGACCGGGTATGTTCCAGACATGCCGCAAGAGATTCATTTGAGGAGAATAAGAGTATGAAGATATTTAACACACTGAGCAGAAAAAAAGAGGAATTCGTTCCGCTGACCCCGGGGGAGGTCAAGATGTACGTCTGCGGCCCTACGGTGTATAATTTCATCCATATAGGAAACGCCAGGCCCATGATTGTATTTGACACGGTACGCAGGTATTTTGAGTATAAGGGTTACGACGTGCGCTATGTGTCCAATTTCACGGATGTGGATGACAAAATCATAAAAAAGGCAATTGAGGAAGGTGTGGACGCTGACACCGTGTCCCGCCGGTACATTGAGGAGTGCAAAAAGGACATGGCAGCCATGAATGTAAAGCCTGCCACGGTCCATCCTCAGGCAACCCAGGAAATCTGCGGCATGCTGGAGATGATACAGACCCTTATCGACAAGAACCACGCCTATGTGGCCGGGGACGGGACCGTGTACTTCAGGACAGGTTCCTTTAAGGAATACGGAAAGCTGTCCCATAAGAACCTGGATGAGCTTCAGTCAGGATTCCGTGAAATCAAGGTCACCGGCGAGGAAGGCAAGGAAGACCCCAATGATTTCGTGCTCTGGAAGCCTAAGAAGGAAGGGGAGCCTTTCTGGGAGTCGCCGTGGTGCGACGGACGTCCGGGCTGGCATATTGAGTGCTCCGTTATGTCCAAACGCTACCTGGGCGAGCAGATTGATATTCATGCCGGCGGCGAGGACCTGATATTCCCTCACCATGAGAACGAGATTGCCCAGAGCGAGTGCGCTAACGACAAGAACTTTGCCACATACTGGATGCACAACGCATTCCTTAATATTGATAATAAGAAAATGTCCAAATCCCTGGGAAATTTCTTTACAGTAAGGGAAATTAGTGAAAAATACGACCTGCAGGTACTGCGCTTTTTCATGCTCAGCGCCCATTACCGCAGCCCCCTTAACTTCAGCGCCGACCTGATGGAGGCTTCCAAGAACGGCCTGGAGCGTATCCTGACCTGTGTGGAGAAGTTAAGGGATCTGGAGGCAAAGGCTTCCCACAGCCCCAAGACTGCCGGGGAGCAGGCAACTATGGAAGAGGCAGATAAGCTGCGGGGCAAGTATGAGGAGGCCATGGATGATGACTTCAACACCGCGGACGCTATTTCAGCCATATTTGAACTGGTAAAGCTGGCAAATACCACTGCTGATGAATCCGGCACCAGGGAATTCGTATCTTATATGAAGACAATGATAGAAGAACTGTGCGATGTACTGGGCATTATCACGGAGAAAAAGGAAGAAGTGCTGGACAGCGAGATCGAAGAGATGATTGAAGCCAGACAGCAGGCCAGGAAAGATAGGAATTTTGCGCTGGCGGATGAAATCCGCGGAAAGCTTCTGGATATGGGAATTGTATTAGAGGATACCAGAGAGGGCGTAAAGTGGAAGAGAGCGTAACCATTCAGGAATTTCTCACATATTATAGACAGTGCATGAGGCTTGAACCAGTGGATGAGAATTCTTACTCTCCACTGGTTCTGGCCTATATTGGAGATTCGGTGTATGAGGTTATCATACGCACAAAGGTGATAAACCGGGGCAGCATGCAGGTGAATAAAATGCATAAGCAGAGCTCGGAGCTTGTAAAGGCCGGGACACAGGCAGAGCTTATAAAGGCCATCGAGGACATGCTTACCCAGGAGGAACATGCCGTGTTCAAGCGGGGGCGCAATGCAAAATCAGCCACATCAGCCAAGAACGCTTCTGTCATTGATTACCGCATGGCCACAGGAATGGAAGCCCTGGTAGGGTGGCTGTTCCTGAGGCAGGAATACAACAGGCTGGTATATCTGATAAGCCAGGGACTTGAGAAGCTGGGCAGGATGCCGGACCCGGAAGGAGATAAGACATGAGATACGAAGAACTTACCATAGAGGGGCGCAATGCCGTGCTGGAGGCATTCCGGTCCGGCAAGACCATCGACAAGCTGTTTGTCCTGGACGGCTGTCAGGACGGTCCGGTGCGCACTATCCTGAGAGAAGCCAGGAAATATGATACCATCATTAATTATGTGCCGAAGGAGAGGCTGGACCAGATATCCGAGACAGGAAAGCATCAGGGCGTTATTGCCTATGCTGCTGCCTATGAGTACGCAGAGGTGGAAGATATGCTGAAGGCCGCAGAGGAAAAGGGAGAGCCGCCCTTCCTCATACTGTTAGACGGCATAGAGGATCCCCACAACCTGGGAGCCATCATCCGTACAGCCAACCTGGCAGGGGCCCACGGCGTCATTATTCCCAAACGCCGTGCCGTGGGACTGACAGCCACCGTGGCAAAGACATCGGCAGGAGCCTTAAACTATACGCCGGTAGCCAAGGTCACAAATCTGACGGCCACCATGGAAGATTTGAAGAAAAAGGGCATGTGGTTTGTCTGCGCCGATATGGGCGGAGAGCTTATGTATAAGATGAACCTGAAGGGTTCCATCGGACTGGTGGTGGGAAATGAAGGGGAAGGGGTCGGAAAGCTGGTGCGCGAGCACTGTGATATGGTTGCGTCCATTCCCATGAAGGGGGATATTGATTCCCTGAATGCATCGGTTGCGGCAGGCGTGCTGGCCTATGAGATTGTAAGGCAGCGCCTGGAGATGTAGTCCTTTTAGAGATAAAGGAGTGATAACGATATGAAGACAGCATATAAACCTGTTGTAAAGCTTGCGGCGGCAGCGGCAGCGGCTTTTTTTGCCGTCAGCAGTATCCAGGTACCGGTGACGGCCCTGGCCTACACAAAGCCTGCCGGAAGTCATGTACTGACTCCCATTGCTTCCGGGGTCACTACATACAGCAATGAGAAGGCTACCCTGGACGCATCCAATGTGTCGGAGGGTTATATTATGGTAAAGTACACGGGAAGCGTGGGCAAGATTAAGGTCCAGATTACAAAAAGCGGTTCCGAGACATATACATATGATTTGAGCAGCAGCGGCGTATACGAGGTGTTCCCTCTGTCTGAGGGCAGCGGCAGCTACTCGGTGAAGGTGTTTGAAAATATCCAGGGAAACCAGTATTCCCAGGCCTTCAGCCAGAATGTAAATGCCACCATAACCAATCAGTTCGGACCATTCCTGTACCCCAACCAGTATGTGAACTTTAACGCTGCCAGCGCAGCGGTGCAGACAGGTGCATCCGTGGCTGCCAGCGCAACGGATCAGTTGGGAGTGGTGTCAAACGTATATAACTATGTAATCAACAATGTCACCTATGATACGGCCAAGGCAAGTTCGGTCCAGTCCGGCTATCTGCCCAATGTGGATGTGGTTCTGGCGCAGAAAAAGGGAATCTGTTTTGACTACGCTGCCCTTATGACAGCCATGCTCAGGTCCCAGGACATTCCCACCAAGCTGGTGGTGGGCTATACGGGGAATCTGTATCACGCGTGGATTAACGTATATCTGGAAGGCCAGGGATGGGTGGATAATATCATCTATTTTGACGGCAACAGCTGGAAACTGATGGACCCCACCTTTGCGTCCTCCAGCGGTCAGAGCCAGGAAATCATGCAGTACATTGGAAACGGCTCTAACTACAGGGCAAAATACAGCTATTAAGGGGAGGCAAAAGAGATGGCGAAAAAGGGAGAGGCTTATTACCGGTATTCCTATGAGGAGCTGTCGGCGTTCTGCCTGCAGATATCTCTGCTGCTGGAAGCAGCTGTTCCGTTAGAGGAAGGGCTGGCCATTATGGCTGAGGATGCAGCCTCGCAGGGCGAGAAGGATATGCTTTTGTACATGGCTGAGGGTGTGGAGCTGGGAGACCCCTTCTTCAAGGTTATGGAGGATACGGGTGTATTCCCGGCTTATGTGGTGCGTATGGCCAAGCTGGGACAGCAGACAGGAACCATGGACCAGATGATGAAATCGCTGTCCGATTACTATGAGAAGGAATACCGGCTCTTGCGGGCCATAAAGAATGCGGTCACATATCCTGTGATGATGGTGGTAATGCTTTTGGTGGTCCTCTTTGTGCTGTTTTCCAAGGTCATGCCTGTGTTTAACAAGGTATATGAGCAGCTGGGGGCCCAAATGCCGCCTGTGGCAGCCTCGGCCATGAGGCTGGGAGGCTGGTTAAGCGGCGCAGCCCTTATTGCGGGGGCTGTGCTGGCCATGGCATTGTGCGGGATCTGGACAGCCTCCAAATTCGGCAAACGCTTTGCCCTGGTGGAGCGTTTTGTGAATTTTGTGAAGGGACGCAGCAAGATTGCCCTGGCAGTGGCCAACCGGCGGTTTACCGCTGTGCTGGCCCTGACCTTAAAGAGCGGTATGGAGCTGGAAAAGGGTATGGACCTTGCAAAGGAGCTGGTTGAGAATGAAAGCGTGGCAGTCCGCATCGGGAAATGCTCGGAACAGCTTCAGATGGGTGAGAGCTACTACCAGGCCATGAAGGATACCGGCCTGTTTTCCGGTTTTTATGTACAGATGATTAAGGTGGGAACCAGAAGCGGCCATCTGGACAGCGTTATGGATGAGATATCCCAGGATTATGAGGAGATGGCTGATACTGCCATTGACGATATGATAGCCAGGTTTGAACCGACCATTGTGGCAGTCCTGGCTGTATCAGTGGGACTTGTCCTTTTGTCCGTCATGCTTCCTCTGGTGGGCGTATTGTCCGCTATCGGATAACAGTTAGGAGGCAGTAAATGAAGGTTAAGTCTGAGAAAAAAGAGAAGAGCCAGGCACTGGGGTACATACTGTCCCTGGCAGCCATGGCGGCCATGGTGGCATTATTTGCTGCCGCTGTGCTGAATTTTTCGGGCAGGACAGGCGCAAGGGAGGAGGAGACTCTCAGGAAGGCAGTGGCAAGGGCTTCGGTCCAGTGCTATGCCATTGAGGGCCGTTATCCGCCCAGCGTGGAATATCTGGAGGAGAATTACGCGGTCCAGATTAACAGAAAGAAATACAATGTGTTTTACGATGGTTTCGCGTCCAATGTGATGCCGGAAATTACCATCATACCCATAGACGAGTAGGGGGCATACAGTTATGAATCGGAAAACAGACAAGAAGGGAAATGCCGTTAGCGTGCTTTTTACCATGCTGTTGTTTCTGGTATTTGTGCTGTGTGCCCTTTTCACAGTGCTGATTGGCAGCCGGGTATATGAAAATATCAATGTGCGCAGCGATGCCAATTATACAGGCAACACAGCCCTCAGCTACATTGCCAACAAGGTGCGCCAGGGCGACCGGGCCGGGATGGTAAATGTGGCGGATGTGGATGGAATCCAGGTGCTGGAGATGAAACAGGAGATAGGGGATTCAGAATACGTCACATGGATTTACTGGGACGATGGAAGCATCCGGGAGCTGTTTACAGACACATCCAGCGGTCTGGGGCTTGCGGACGGTCTGGAGATTTTAGAATGCCGGGGCCTGAAGCTTTCTAAGGACGGCAGACTGCTGCGTATAGAGACCGTGGGAGAGGGCGGCGGAAGCCTGGAGCTTTCTCTGCGGAGCGGAGGACTTGAGACGGATGAATAGAAAAAGCGGGTCCGGTTCAGGGCCATTTTTAATGGAAATGCTGGTGGTGGTGGGGTTTTTCATCATCTGCGCCAGTATCTGTGTTCTGGTGTTTGTGAAGGCTGACAACATAAGCAAAGACGCCCGGGACATAAATCAGGCGGTGCTTAAGGCACAGAGCCTGGCAGAAGAGCTTAAGGCGGGGCAGGCTCTGCGGTGGTCAGAGATGCTGCCGGACCGAAACATATGGGAACACCTGGCAGATGCCGATGGGGGAAACCAGGAACAGGTTCAGTGGAACCAGGAGCTGGTACAGAGCGAAGGCTACGAAGGAATCCATACCATGTACTGGAACAGCAGCTGGGAGGAAACCGAACCTGACAGTGAACCCGCCTTTTTGGGGGTTATATACACCGGAACAGTGGATAAGATGGAGCGGGCGGACATACTTATCATGCGCTACGGCAGAGGGGCTAATAAGGGAAAGATGCTGTACCGGCTTCAGACAGAGACCTATGCCGGCTCCTAAAGCTGTGTACCGCCGGATTTGGGGAAAATGAAACACGGAAAGGAAAGACAGATGGCAGGAGAGGCATCCAGGAATAAAGTGAATATAGGGGCGTCGTCCCTGATTCTTATTTTCATCGTTCTGTGCATGGCAACCTTTGGACTGCTGTCCTTAAGTAGCGCCCAGGGCGATTTAAAGCTGGCCGGGCGCAATGGGGAGGCGGTCCGGGCCTATTATGAGGCGGACAGCAGGGGGCAGCAGTGGCTTAAAGAAGTGGACCAGGTCCTGACAGAGGAAATGGGGGAGGGAAAGGATTCCACCCAGTGCAGCCTGGATATCAAGGACAGGCTGGGAGAGCTTTACGACAGGGAAACCGGACTTATTTCCACGGACATTCCCATGGACAGGGGACAGTCCCTGCGCATTGAGCTGGTTCTCATGTGCGGGGAAAAGCATTACGATATAAAATCATGGTATGTATATGCCAGTGATGAGTATGAAATAGATAATTCTATGCCTGTGTGGGGCGGAGCAGCCCCATCCCAGGAATAAAACAGAGGCAAAAGGAGCAAAACAGATGAATGTGATGGAATTGCTTACATCGGCCGTGGAGAAGAATGCGGCTGACATATTTCTTATACCAGGCATGCCCTTCTCCTATAAGATTGGCGGCCGGATTATCTATCAGGGTGACAACCGGATCATGCCCGATGAGATGGACAAGATGATTACCGAGATATACGGCCTGGCAAAGAACCGGGGCATGGATAAGGTCCAGTCCCATGGAGATGATGATTTTTCCTTTGCCATACCGGGGGTATCGCGTTTCAGGGCCAGTGTGTTCCGCCAGAGGGGTTCCCTGGCAGGAATCATCCGGGTGGTGCGTTTTGAACTGCCGGATGCCGGACAGCTCCATCTGCCGGACAGCATCATCGGCGTATCCAGGCTTACCAAGGGAATGGTCCTGGTGACCGGACCCGCAGGCAGCGGTAAAAGCACAACCCTGGCCTGTATTATTGACGAAATCAACAGCACCAGAAACGCCCATGTCATCACACTGGAGGACCCCATCGAATACCTGCACAGACATAAACAGAGCGTGGTGACCCAGAGGGAGATTGTTACGGATACGGACAGCTATGTCACAGGCCTGAGGGCGTCCCTGCGCCAGGCGCCGGATGTTATCTTGTTAGGTGAAATGAGAGATTATGAGACGATCAGTATAGCCATGACAGCAGCGGAGACAGGGCATCTGATTCTCTCCACCCTTCATACTGTGGGAGCAGCCAATACCATTGACCGTGTGATTGATGCATTTCCGCCAAACCAGCAGCAGCAGATAAGGACCCAGCTGGCCATGGTGCTGGATGCGGTTATATCCCAGCAGCTCATACCCACTGTGGACGGCGGGGTGCAGCCTGCCTTTGAAATTATGTTTTTAAACAATGCAATCCGCAATATGATACGGGAATCCAAGATTCACCAGATAGACGGAATCATTGCCACCTCCCAGGAGGAAGGCATGATATCCATGGACAACAGCCTTATTAAATTATACCGTGACGGGGTGATTTCACGTGAAAATGCGATAGCTTACAGCAGCAACAGCGAGCTCATGGAAAAGAAACTGGCCAGGTAGCCGCCGGACCTGCCGGAGGTTCTGGAAAAACCAACTGGGAATCCTGCCGGAATAAGACGCAGGTTTTCCAGATATACTAAGGTTATGAACAGCAGACCGGGACGGTGGGAAAGGAGCAGCACGTGAGAGCAGATAAGAGGAAAGTGGTAATCGTAGGAACTGGAATGGTGGGCATGAGCTATGCCTATTGTCTTCTGAATCAATCGGTGTGTGATGAGCTGGTGCTCATTGATGTAAATAAAAAGAGGGCCGAGGGGGAGGCGATGGATTTAAACCATGGCCTGGCATTTGCCAATTCCAGCATGACAATATATGCAGGGGAGTACGACGACTGCAGTGACGCGGATATTGTGGTCATATGTGCCGGTGTGGCCCAGAAGCAGGGTGAAACCCGGCTGGATCTTCTGAAAAGGAATGCTGAGGTATTCCGCTCCATCATTGAGCCGGTTACCTCATCGGGCTTTAACGGCCTGTTTCTGGTGGCAACCAATCCGGTTGATATCATGACCAGGATAACCTGTACCCTGTCAGGCTTTAATCCGAGACGGGTACTGGGAACAGGAACAGCCCTGGACACAGCCAGGCTCAGATACCTGTTAGGCGATTATCTGAAGGCGGATCCCAGAAATGTCCATGCCTATGTCATGGGAGAGCATGGAGACAGCGAGTTTGTGCCGTGGAGCCAGGCGCTGCTGGCCACCAAGCCCATACTGGAACTGTGCGGGGAAAACGGGGAAGCGGTATGCCGGCAGCGGTTTGATGAAATCGAGGAAGAGGTCCGCACGGCCGCTTACAAAATCATAGAGGCCAAGAGTGCCACTTATTATGGCATTGGCATGGCCCTTACCAGAATAACCAAGGCCATTCTGGGGGATGAGCACAGCGTACTTACCGTATCCGCCATGCTGCGGGGAGAGTACGGTCAGATGGACGTATTTGCCGGCGTTCCCTGTATTATCAACCAGAACGGTGTACAGAGGGTCCTGCCCCTGTCCCTGACACCGGAGGAGCTGGAGAAGCTGGGCCGCTCCTGTGATACGCTGCGGGAAGGGTATGACGGTATTTTCTGATATTTGGAAAAGAGTTGATTGAGGATTCGGTTTTTAGAATCTTTTGGGAAGCCGCCGCACAGACTGCTGCTCACGATTGCCAGAGAGGCTTGCGGGAGCAGCGGTTTGCGTGGGCGGGGATAGAAGGCAAGAAAGAGAAGGCAAGAAAGAGCCGTTGGTGAATTGTTTAAAAAATATGAAAATTATTGTTGACAAAACCATGCGGCCATGATAATATATACAAGGTTCGCGAGAGCGTACCAAAACAGAATAAGCTGCTGTGGCTCAGTCGGTAGAGCGTCGCATTGGTAGTGCGGAGGTCACGGGTCCGATTCCCGTCAGCAGCTTTTCCATAAAACCTTGTAGATACGGGAAAAACAACGTATTTACAAGGTTTTTTCATGTTTTTAAACATCACTTCCTCTGCTTATCACGGAGGAATATACTATAATTTTTATGATATATGCAACACGATGCAACACGAAAAATATGCCGTTTTATTACATACTGTTCAATTTTTCAAAGTGCTTATTAATTTTTTTATTTTGCCGGACGGTTTCAGAGTCAATTGCATTTCTGTATACGGTTTTCATAATATTATCGCTGGCCCATCCTCCCCGCTGCAAAATATATTGGTCCGGTATCCCTATAGCGTGCATAATGGATGCGGCATAATGCCGTAGGTCGTGAAAGCGGAAATGGGGTATGTCAATCTTTTTGAGTACTCGCCCGAATCGGTGTGTGATGTAATCCGGGTTCATATCAACCAGCTTTCCTTTTTTTTCAGATATCCGGTCAATTACAAATGCTGGCATTTCTACATCCCGTGTACTATCATCCGTCTTTGGCTGTTTGATGTACCATTGATTGTCTGGCCCCTTGACCATATTATCTCTTACATGGATAATTTTTCCATCCACGTCCTTATCGGTTAGAGCGCTTATCTCCCCTCTCCTAAGTGGACCAAACGCAGCCAGTAATACAGCTATCTCCAAATCAGTGCCTTTAATAGCGTCCAGCAACTTTTTAATATCATTGTCATTTGGGCAATATAAGTTAGGACGTTTTTTCTGCGGCAGTTTAACGTTTAAAGTTAATTCGGGTGCAAACATTTCCAGCGTTGGAGATAACAGACCATAGGCATTTCTCACCGTCTTTGGAGATAATTTTTTTGCAGCTAAATTACTTACCCATATTTGTACAGCTGGACTTGTCAGTTCAGAAAGCTTTTTTTGGCCAAATGCGCCGCCGAAATACTGTCTTTGTAGACCAGTGTACCCTCTAAGCGTAGAAGGGCTTAAAACACCGCTCTTGGCGCTTAAATAGCGTTCAATAGCATCATTAACTGTAATATCTTCTTCGTCCTCTTCCGGTACGTTGTATTGTTCTATGGGCTTGTCCTTCATATCTAATTTCCATCTAGCTGCCATTTCTTGTGCGATTTTTCGTGATGGGGCAACAAAACTTTTGTAATGTCGTTTACCTTTTTCATCCGTATATAAGTATAATTGTACGCGGATATTTTTGGATGGTAGTTCTCCTTTTTTCTTTTTCGGGGCTTTTGTAGTCACTTCTCTTTCCTCCTTCAATTGATTTTCCTAAAAATAGGTATAAAAAATACAGCTCCGCAAATATCTTGCAAAGCCGCCCCGAAGATGGTACAATATAGGTGCGAATTATAGTGCATATCTTCGGGTATGTAGGCCGGTTCCTGTTGGCGCAGGGGCCGGTTTTTACTTATTTCAAACCAAATTGGGCTTTTGAAGTCAATTTTCCATTTGTAAAATACATCGTTGCATTAGCTCCTGATGAATCATCTCCATACCATATGTATGCGGTAGAATTAATGTCTAAAATATTAGTTTCTGCCATAGGTTCTCCTTCTCCACCAATTATATTTACACATTCTTGGTATGTCATTCCAGTAGTACATTGATTATATTCATTCAGTGTTATGTGATAACTGTAAGTGCGTGGCCATGATGAAAATATCCCAATGCCCCATAAAGTTATAAATAAAACCGTAAGTATAATTCGCATTGATTTTGTGCCTTTTTTGTAATACCACATTAAAAACAAACCTAAAGGCATACAACAAATAAAAAGCATTAGAAGATAAAACCAATCCTTTTGATAGAATTTATAATCTTCAGTAGAATGTTCAATAATTTCTAATTCTGGATTATTTTCTTGTATTAGTTCAATAGTTCTTCTTATTTTATCATTTGCTTTATGATTAAAGTCAAAACGTTTTACATTATTTGAATCATAAACAAAATCCAGATATCCACCACCTACGCCAATTTGAAAATAGCAATACTCAATTTTTTTTAAATCTGAGTAAGAAATTTTTGTAGAATTTCCAAACAAGTCTATAATTTTAGAATCCTTTTTTCCTACAAATAACTCTTGCGAAGCGCCCTTAATGCTCATGAACATCCTCCGTAATGTGCATCAGACTCAATATCTTGTACATCATCTTTTTCAAAATCATTTCCCTCTAAGTGCCTCATAACATGCCAGAACCTCTGTCTTTGAGATTCTCTGGTTGCATTTTTATCTAAAAATATAGTAACGGTTCCATCCTCATTAGGCGTTACGGCTTCATGTACTTTTCCAGATGGAAAGCTAATCAATTGGACGTTGTAGTCAATCGACATTGCCTCGTTCCTTTCTTTTCAAAGCTAAAAGCATACTATGAACAGTTTCTAAATCTTCCGGCTCTGCATCTTTAGCAGCATCAAATAATAATCTCAACTCCTTATTTTCAAAAATATCCTGGGCAATAGCAGCAGTTTCCTCATTGATGTAATATTTATTTCGTTCTTTTACCTCCTTATCATAAAAATCAGTTATTGGAATATTAAAGTAATCTGATATCTTTTTGACTCTTTCCATACTGGGTTTACTTGTTTCTATTTTGCATAAAGACCCCTTAGCAAACCCTAAAGCCTTTTCGGCTCCAGTGACAGTTACTCCCTTTTCCTTACATAATCTTTTGATATCTTGATAAGTAATCACGTATATTCGTCCTTTCTAATAAAAGTTGAAAAAAATACGCAAATACTATTGACATATTGAAAATATAACGTATAATATAATTATGACGTTGAAAAAAATACGCAAAGACAATATGCCGTTGAAAATAGTATTTAGTTTGTTTGTGGTAATTCAAATTATAGAATATTTTCAACCTAATGTCAATACATAATGCGTAATATTTTCAGCAGAAAGGAGGATGGATTTATTTGATTTATAACAACGTCAAGGAAATATGCGACAAAAGGAAGATTTCTATAACTAGAATGGAAAGTGAATTAGGTTTTTCCAGAGGAAGTATTTGCAAATGGAATGATACGGACCCGGGAGTGAGTAAGGTAAAGAAAGTTGCAGATTATTTAAAAGTTAAAATTGACAAGCTAATTTCTTAGCGTAGGAGGTTTAATGGAAGAAATTATAAAAATCAATTACGATGCTGAACAGCCGACAGTATCGGCAAGAGAGTTGCATGAGGGACTGGAAATTAAGAGCAACTTCACGACATGGTTTGACCGTATGTGTGAGTATGGTTTTGAAGCTGAAAAAGACTTTTTTCCAAAAATGGAAGAAAGTACAGGAGGTAGGCCGGCAACAGATTTTGAGATTTCCGTAGACATGGCAAAACAGATTTGTATGATACAACGTTCCGAAAAAGGCAGACAGTACCGCCAGTATTTCCTTGACTTAGAGAAAGCATGGAATACACCGGAACAGGTCATGGCTAGGGCTTTGAAAATGGCTGGAAAGACCATTGACAAACTAAAATCACAAAACACTGTACTCTTAGAGGATGTACAACGCATGAAGCCTAAAGAGATATTTGCCGATGCTGTGGCAACTAGTCATACATCAATCCTTATTGGTGACTTGGCGAAGCTGATTAAACAAAACGGCGTAGATATCGGACAGAAAAGACTATTTTCTTGGTTGAGGGATAATGGCTATCTCATTAAACGGAATGGTTCGGAATGGAATATGCCAACACAACGCAGTATGGAGGCTGGATTGTTTGAGGTGAAGGAAAGTACAGTGAATAATCCTGATGGCTCCGTAAGAATAAACAAGACTACCAAAGTTACTGGAAAAGGTCAGCAGTATTTTATTAACAAGTTTTTAAGGAGGGAAAAGTAATTCTCAGATTAGCTTACAAGGAGGAAATATTATTTTAATCGGAACTCAATTTTATGATGATTGCATTTCGCTTAGTGATAAATCATTTAATGAACTTGTACATATGCAAGCAGAAAAATACCCGTGGATGGATTTCTTAATGAAGGAAGTCATAGAAGCAAGGAAACAAAATAAAGGTGGGGCCACCTGTCTCGAACACAGATAACCCCGGTATCACACATTAATCAGTCTAATGCGGATACAGGAATATTTTACCATTTTCTCCTGTATTACGCAAGCACAGGAGGAAAATATTTATGAACATTGAAAACCAGAAGGACAAGCCAACATGGGAAGGGCTGGAGCAGTATTTTGCTGTAGAGGTAATAGAGCAGAGCAAGAGGAATGCAAAGCATTGGTTTATAGCGTTTCTGGTAACGCTGGCGGCGCTGATAGGCACCAATGCTGCATGGCTTTATACGGCCGGCACTTATGACTATGTTTCCCAGGATGGCACTGGACTGAACAACATCAATACAGGAACACAAGGAGACTTAGAGAATGGGACAGAGAGCCAGGATTAAAAAGAACGGCAAGAGCCGGGGAATCAAGAGGAAGAGAAGGAGATAAACGATGTACATCAATCCATTTTTAGCAGGAGTTGTTTGCACTGTTTTTGCAGAGATACTAATAATTATAGCAATAGCGCTTTACCAGTATTTTAAGAGTTAATGGCGGTGTGTGGCACACAGGTCCAGGTTCGATTCCTGGCATAACCATGGTGGAAAGTAAGAGGGTGCCGGTTCGACTCCGGCCGCCGCCAACTTAACATTTAACTATGGAAAAGGAGAAACTATATGAAAGAGCAAGAAGCAATAGAATTACTAAAAGGTATGCAAAATCCATTACAGGATTATGCAGATATGATTGGTGCTCCGGCTTTTGCGTCTGGGCATAGATATGTATATCCAGAACCCGAAGACTATGCTATCGAAGAGGCAATAACTGTTTTGGAAGAAAAGAAGAGTCGAAGATGGATTCCAGTATCGGAACAGTTGCCGGATGAACCAAAATTTTTCCTTGTAACATTTGCAAAACAATTTGGAGGATACGATATTGAATACTGCTATTATGAATGCGAAAAATGGTTCATAGTTGCTGACGGTGATAATAGCGAAAATAAGGCATGGAGAGAAGAAATGAAAAGTGTTGTTGCATGGATGCCACTGCCGGAACCATACCGGCCAGAACCGGGGAAGAAGTGCTGAGTATTCAAATTAAGATTTTAAAAGGAGGTTGCAAAAATTATGTATAAAAGCGTATATGTAAAGACTCATGAATGTTTTGCAAAGGGAATTGATTGCAATGAATTCTATTTTTCCAACGTTGATATCGAAGATGAGGCAAATTTTTTAACATTATATGATAGAGACGGCACTTTAGCTTTTAAATGTCGCGTAACTGATATTGAGCGTTTTGCTAAGATGCAAGATTAGCAATTAAGGAGGAAGTAAGAGTGAAATCTAAGAAGCCGTCAGAATGGCAAAAGGACAGCATACGGCTACTGATAGAAGAAGCCAAAATAAGAAATAACTTTGATGATAATGAGCTGGCCTTGTATTTGGGGTTTTGCACAAGCTCGTTTAGAGAGCGTAAAGCCAACCCTCAAAAACTGACAATAGAAAAATTGCAGATACTTCTGCAATTGACCGGGAAGGAGATGAAATTTGTTGAAACAGCTTAAATACATACCTGTTGGCAAAACACACTTAAGCCCACGGCAGAAAGACCGTATGATTATTCGTGGCTTAACCGCTGTGGTGATGGTCTTAAGCGGATTGTTGGTGATATGTCTGGCGGTGATGCTATGAGCCGCCGCCGGAATGGAACCAACCGGGCCGGGGCAATGGTGAATGCCAGCCGGTACACCGGATATGGTAAGCCAATAAAAAAGGTCGTCAGCCTGGAAGGGCTAAACGACCGAATACAAAAAATAACTCAATCTGATTATATCAGAGATTACGGAGGTTTTCAAGATGGAAGATAAGTATAAGATACTATATCACTATCTTTGGACACGTTTTAGAAAAGAGACTGCACAAAAGGCCATCAATGCAGCTAGTACTGAGGTAAAAGAGCATTATGACCAAATATTAGAGGATATGGCTGTGATGGAGGCGGAATTTTTTTTTGATGAATATTGTGAATGACTACCAATGCGATTCCTGTGGATGTTTCCTTGACCCGGAAAGATGGGAAGTATGCGATAAATGCAATAAGAAAGCCACAAAGCGGAATAAAGAGCATTACAAGGAGGTTATAAAACATGAATCTGGAACACAAGATGATTGATGGTACTGTAATGGTATCTTATCTCCGAGATAGACAAAGCCACTTAAGCATAGGGAGTGTTGCCAGAAATGAACTTGAAAAAGCTGTGATATATGTTGTAGGAACGCTGATGAAGGAGGATACGGATGAAAAATCTTGAACTATATGAGCAGGTCCGTTCCGTCCCGGATAGCGCCAAGAAAACCATTAAGGGAGGACGTACAAGTGGTATGACCGATATCAACCCCATGTGGCGCATAAAAGTCCTTACTGAGCAGTTCGGTCCATGTGGTATAGGGTGGTACTACATACCTACACGAAAGTGGTTAGAAACATCAGGAAATGAGATAGCGGCTTTTGTGGATATCGAATTATACATAAAGGTTGACGGGGAATGGTCTAAACCAATTCCCGGAAACGGCGGCAGCATGTTTGCATCAAAAGAGAAATCCGGCATATATGTTTCGGACGAATGCTATAAAATGGCAACCACAGATGCTATATCGGTAGCGTGTAAGCAGCTTGGAATTGGTGCTGATGTTTATTGGGATTCAGATAGAACTAAATATAACAAGCAGAATAGTCCAGATTTGATTACTGAATCTGATATCAATGAAATATTCCTGGAGCTGAAACGGACAGGAATAGGGATTAAGAATGTGCTATCAAAGTATGGACTGACTGATATTCATGATATGACTAATTCCCAGGCAAATGAAACAATTAAAAAGCTGAAAGAACATCCAGATAAGGAGTTAGTAATGCAGCCACCGAATGATATGCAGGATAGTGAACTACCATGGAATGACCCAAAGAGGTGATTATATGCATGAGGCAGCAGACATAATAGCATACAAGCTTGTTCCAGAGGGAACGTATCTAAAGATATTTATTCCTGGAAAAAATCTTATGGAACCAATCGTTGATAAGCACATGAATAGATGCAGTGTATGGCTTGACGATGGTAGACATATAAGTGCAGACCAGCGCAAAAAGATTTATGCCACAGTTAATGACATCTCCGCCTATTCCGGGAACGTGCCTGAGGTAGAGAAAGAATGGCTTAAGTATTTACATATCAACCGGACCGGATGCGGATATTTTTCACTGTCTGATTGCTCTATGGATACTGCCAGGGAATTTATCAATACTATGTTGGATTATGCGCTGGAGCAGGGAATACCGTTGTTGGATTTCGCCCTTAACCGTACCGATGATATAGGACATTACCTGTATGCGTGTTTAAAGCTTCGTAAGTGTGCTATATGCGGTCGAGATGGAGAGATACATCATGTAGATACTATCGGCATGGGTAATGACCGGAGGAAGGTTGATGATTCGGAGTACCGGAAAATATGCTTATGCCGGCAGCACCATACAGAAGCGCATAGCATTGGTATGACAGCGTTTGAGGACAGATATAAGGTGTACGGAATCAAGTTTGATAATTAAAATTTCTGGGATAACCGGAGGAAAGTTATGATTGATAGGAAACATCCTTTTATTTTTAAAGTAAAATGGAGAGATTTTTATATTTTGTGGGTTTGGAAGTTTGCTTTAATATGGATTACCAAAGCCGAACATACAAATCCAAAGAAATACATAGAAATATGGAATGCAGAATATGGAAAAGCATTGGTATTCGGAAGATATGGAATCGGAATAGGTCATGCATTTAAGTTTAAGCCATAAAACTGACATTTTTGGTATCTATTCCCCTTGCGGGATGATACATACAACGGAAATGAGTACTGGTCAGAATGCTGATATGTCACGATATACTTTCTGACCCTGGGCCGGGACCTGTCAAACCTCCTTTACCCGGCCCGAAAGGAGGGATTATTTGAAGAATAAACGAACTGTTAGCGAAGAAGTTCAGGCAAGGGTATATAATGTGCTCCTTGTAGGAAAAGAGAATGCATTGAACCGAGATGAACTGGTATCTAAGACAGGAGAAGAAGATAGAGACATACGAACCGCGATTGAAATGTTAAGACACGATAAGGTGATTCTTACATTGTCGAAAGGGAAAGGTTACTATATACCTCCTGATGATGCACAAGGGCGGCAGGAAGCCTATAAATGGATTGAAAGCCAGAATAGCCGGATAGAGAGCATAAAGGCGGCAGAGCGTGGCGCACAGCTCTTTATAAAAAAAAATAAGAACACTAAAAGAAAAGATACCGGATTTCCTGGGCAATTGAGTATGTTTGGTGCAGGATTATGAGAGACAGTTTTGTAATGTATACAGCGAATATAGACCAAATATCACTGCTAAATATGGAGCAGAGAGGAAATCTGTTTACTGCTATCATGTTATATGCAGCAGACAAGGAACTTCCTCAGATGGATGGAATGACACAAATGGCTTTTAGCTTTATTAAGGCTCAGCTTGATAGAGATAATCAGAAGTACCAGAAGATGATAGAATCCAGAAGAGAAGCTGGGAAACTTGGAGGAAGGCCAAAAGGTAGTGCTTCTTCTGATAAACCGGAAGAAGCAAAAAAAGCAAATGGTTTTTTTGAAAAGCAAACAGAAGCAAAAAAACATGATAATGTAAATGATAATGATAATGTAAATGATAATGTAAATGATAATGTAAATGATAATGTAAAAGATAAAAAAAACTATTGTGTGCGTTTTGAGCAGATGTGGCAAGCGTACCCGAGAAAAAAAGAGAAAGCAGCGGCCTATAAGGCATATAAGGCGCGCTTATCTGATGGATTTTCAGAGGACGAGCTGGAAACAGCAGTTAAAAGATACGCTGATGATTGTAAAAGTATGCACACGGAAGAACGGTATATCAAACATGCGGCTACCTTTTTTGGCCCAAATACGCCGTTTGCGGATTACCTGAAAGGAGATGGAGATGGACCCATTGCAGGAAATGCTCAGCCGAATACAGAAGGAACGCAGACATACAACGATGACTACCTCGAAGGAGCCGGGGAAGGGTTTGATGGCTTCTGATGTCTGCCCCAAATGCCACGGCACCGGATGGATATACTGGTTTGATGACGAAGACCGGGAAAGCGGATATAGATGTGACTGTGGTTTGGTGGAACGACAGATTGCGAACAGGAAATTGGAATTTGCCAATATACCTGAGGCATTTAGAAACCTTGATATCCGTTCCTTCGACCTGGGGGTATACCGGAAGGATGAGAGCCGGAAGGTAATCAGGAATACCGGGGCAGCCATTAAATACTATCTGGATAACCTGGATGAAATGAAAGGCAACGGAATGGGACTGTACCTGTATTCCGGGACCAAGGGGTCAGGCAAGACACGAATGGCCGCAAGCATAGCAAACGAGATGGTCAGTACATACAGGATGCAGGTTAAGTTTGCCGGCTCTATGCAGATTATCAACGAGATTAAGGCCACATGGGATGATAAGGACAGAAGCGAGAGCGACCTGTTAAGAGCGTTATCCACTGTACAGGTCTTGGTGATAGATGATTTCGGAACGGAGATTCCAAAGGACTGGATTGGAGAACGGTTTTACAGCATCATCAATGGCCGGTACCAGGACAAGCTGATAACAATGTACACCAGCAATTTAAGCCTGCAGGACTTGCGATATGATGACAGGATAACCAATAGAATCAAGGAACGTACATTCCAGCTGCCATTCCCGGAAGAATCCGTTAGGGAACTGATAGCAGAGCAGAACCGGAAAGCGCTTATAGAAGGAATGAGAGGATAGGAGTGGAGAGTTGAAGGAAATACATAAAAAAATCCTGGTGTTTGTAAAGCAATACATGTTAGAGCATGATTATCCCCCCACAACCAGAGAAATAGGGGACGGGGTAGGATATACGTCAAGCTCTACTATCTGGGGATATCTGCGGGATATGAAAGAGATAGGGTTGATTGATTATGTGGATGAATGCCCTAGAACTATAACAATACCCGGAATGCATTACACATGCGATACCAAGGATAACATTCAGGCAAGGGGGAAGTGAATTGCCAGATAACAAAATGAAAAATCAATATAGCGAGAATTCGGAACGTCAAAGAATGGCAGCGATTAAGAAAATGGAGAAATACCCATCACCTATGACGAAAGCATTTCTCCGACCGGCATATGATAGGACTGAAATATGTCCTGATTTTTCTAGGCGTCCAAGTAATCAAAACACACATTTAGCGGAGGAGGAAGAGTGAATGAAGGGATATAGACCAAAGCTCGTAGAAGGGCGCGTAAGTGGCACTGGATGGCCGATAGATGGGCATGTGGTAGCGTTAACGCTATGGGATTATGACAACCATGAGAAATACCATCTGTTCAGCTGGCCGGATGAGTCGGATGATGTAATGATGCGGACCATGTACCAAACAGAAGAAGAGGCGGGCCTATGTCTGGCTGATAGTCTGGAAGATTTTGAACAGAAATGGAAATCAGAGGAATGGGAAGCGCAAGGCTCATTTTGCATTCCGTTTGATAAGGTGGAAGTCACCGATGTTATTTGGGAAGAAGAAAAGGAACATGATTACGGGGAGAGAGGGAGGGAAAAGTATGACAATTGACAAGCGAGAAGCCGTAGGTATATTGCAGGAACACATTAATACATACCGTTACCAAACTACAGATAAGGGATGGGCGCAAATGGTACGAACGGGAATTGTCGGAAACACGATACCTGACAAGATAGATTTTATAGCAGAGGCAGAGAGGCAGATACAGGCTTACGAGATGGCTATTAAAGCGCTGGAGAGCGGCGAGGCAGCGGAATTTGTGGACCGGTGTTACCTTGGCAGCCTATGCCCATACCAGATGCCCGTGTAATGCTTATAACACAGCAGCGCATACCGGTACCTGATTCGCAGGACCGAGACTGCGTAAAGATAGCTGGCGTGGCTCTGGTGTATGCACAACCAGTAAGACCAGCAGCGGATGTGCCTATGGAGAGATAATGGAGGACCATACGGCCAGGGGTTCCGGTCTGGCGCACATCCACTATATCGTTATTTTGTGGAGGAAAGGTATGTTAGAAGAGGATTTAAAAATATTAGAAAAGGCATTGGAAGGAATAGAGCTGACGGAAGAGGAAAACAGACTGGTGGAATGGATTGCCGGATGGGATTTATGGACAGTACGGCAGTTTAGACAGATTATAAAAAAATGTCGTGAGTCAGACAATTAAGATTTTGACGGAGATGAAAAATGAGAAAAGTAAAATATAAAGCTAATTATGGATACGCTGGTACTGATGTAGAGGATGAGCTGGAATATCCGGACGGGGTGACAGACGAAGAAATAGAAGAGGATATTAAAGAAATTGTCATGCAACGGATTGACTGGTATTGGGAACCAGTAAATTAAACATTTGAGAAAAGAAGGTGCCAGATGAGGAAAGTACAATGGTGTGTAAAATGTAAAAAGTATCATCGTTTTGATGATATAAACTGGAAATACAACTGGAAACAGAGAACATGGGAGTGTTTGAAAAATTAAGATTCAGAGGAGATAGCAAATGCGCGAATATATAGATTTGGATATTAGAATTGATGGTAGAACTATTCCCTATCCGGTATTGACATCATGCGAATATTTCGCGTCACATGACAATATTGATGATGTTGATGGTTTTATAGATACCAATCCAGAGATTGACGAGTTAGTGACACAGATATTAGCTTTAAAGCAAAGCTGCTTCCTTTTAAGACATACAACATATAGTTGTCAGAGTTTGAGTGATGGTTTATATGACCTTAAAATGAAACTAATAAAAAAGCTTGCAGAAAAATACCAGTATATGTTTGATGATGAATGGATGGAAAAGCTCGTGAATTAACGTTTAGTGAAAGGAGAAGTATGTGGATACCATTTGAATTAGGGCAGACTGTTTATATAGTGGTTGATAACGGTTACAATACAGAGCACACCATACATGACGGGTATGACCATTTAGGGGAGATTGTTCGCAGGGAAACAGTGCATCATCCCTTATTGGAAGTTGAGCCGAGACGGTTTAATTTACAGATGCTTGCCTATCATGGGCTTGATGGTATATATGCAACCCGTGAAGAGGCAGAAACACATTTAAAAAATTAACATTTCATTGGGAGAAGGGAGAATTAGAATGTACGATGATTCTTTTGAAAGATTTAGAGGTGAGTGTTTAGAATACAATCACAATAAGAATTGCAATATGATTGAAGAATGGTGTAAAGAAGCTGGTGTTACCTCACCAGTAGGATACTATAACGAATTAGAAAAGCACATAATAACTATTTACACTAACGAACCAGGTTACCTTATCGGTATGGGAGGTTGCTTAGTTAACAAATTCAAGAAGAGATTGTGCGAACAATTTTATGCTAATGAGTATGAAGTGAAGTTTGTGGAAATCCGTGGTGGATTTGCAAATATAGAATAAGCAATAAAGAGTTATTTTGAAAACTAAGAAAGGAGCCGACCTCCGGCCGGAGAAAAGCTATAGCGGGTCCTTTTGAAAATGAGAGATTTGATTATTGACTGTTTCGCAGGTGGCGGAGGGGCAAGCGTAGGAATAGAGATGGCACTGGGGCGACCGGTTGATATTGCAATCAACCATGACCCGCAGGCGATTCGGATGCATAAAGTTAATCACCCGGATACGTTGCATTTGACAGAGGATATATTCAAGGTTGACCTTAAAAAGTATGTTGCGGGCCGTCATGTAGCGCTTATGTGGGCATCCCCAGATTGCACAAGCCATAGCAAGGCTAAAGGCGGACAGCCGCGGAACAAGGGACTCAGAATCCTTCCGTGGGCAGTGTACAAGCACGCTAAAGCAATACTTCCTGCCGTTGTGCTGATGGAAAACGTCGAGGAAATACAACAGTGGGGGCCTCTGGACGAGGCAGGGTACCCAATAAAAGAAAGGGCTGGAGAGGAATATAAACGATTTATAGCAGCCATGAAAAAGCTGGGATATGATTTCGACAGCCGGGAACTGGTAGCAGCAGATTACGGAGCGCCGACAACACGACGGCGCTGGTATGCAATTTTCCGGAGAGACGGGAATCCGATTATATGGCCGGAGCCGACACACAATAAGAGTGGATCCGATGGCCGGTTGAAGTGGCTGGAATGCGGAAATTATATTGATTGGTCGGATTTGGGGCGTTCCATATTCGACCGGAAGAAACCACTTGCAGACGCCACCATGAAGCGGATTGCAAACGGGTACATAAAGTACGTGGTGAATAATCCGAAACCTTATACGGTGCATAATCAGAATGCCGTCGCTTTTATGATTCAGTACCATGGTGAGACGCGGGAAGGAGATTCACGCGGGCAGCTTCTGACGGAGCCGATAAAGACAATTGATACCAGTAACCGATATGGTTTAGTAACGGCGTTCGTCACAAAATTTTATAAAACTGGGACGGGGCAGGGATGCGATGAACCTTTACACACAATCACGACATCACCAGGGCATTTCGGGCTTATATCCGCATTTTTGATTAAGTATTACGGCACTGGTTGCGGACAAGAGTTAGTAAGACCATTGGGGACTATTACAACAAAGGATCGGTTCGGTCTTGTTAATGTAATCACTGATATTGATGGGGAGCAATATATTTTGAAAGATATTTTTCTCCGAATGCTAATGCCGGAAGAACTTAAAAAAATGCAGGGTTTTCCAGTGGATTATATACTCAACCGGGATATTGAGGGCAAGCCATACCCTGTTAGTGAGCAGGTGGCAAGAATTGGAAATAGTGTGGTGCCAATTATGGCACAGGCATTGGTATCTGCCAATTGTGCATATCTGAAAATTGGAGAGAGAATGCCAAATATGAGGATTGATGATAGTGAAATACAATTAAAGTTTGCATAACAAAATTAGCATTTGATAGAGAAGGAGGTACAAGATGGCATATGCTGAAAAAACTACGGTATCCGTGGCACGGACGAAGGCAAATATAGAAGAGCTTGTTCAAACACACGGAGCAGAACAGTTTGTGAGCGGATACAAAGCTAATATGGCGGTTATCGGATTTACAATGTCCGGGCGGCAGATTCGATTTCTGCTTCCTCTCCCAGACAAGTCAGCGAAAGAATTTTGGTATACTCCGGGCCGAGGGCAACGCCGGGCGGATGATGCGGCGCATACTGCATGGGAGCAAGCCTGCCGAAGCCGTTGGAGGGCACTGTATTTAATTGTCAAGGCTAAGCTGGAGGCGGTGGAGGCTGGTATCAGCACGGTGGAGCGGGAGTTTTTGTACGATATTGTATTGCCAGATGGACGGACGGCTGGAGAATGGATTGCACCGCAGATTGAGATGGCATACCAGACGGGGCAGATGCCAGCAATGCTGCCGATGTTGGAAAATTAGCATTTAACCAATTAAACGAAAGGAGCTATAAAGTGAGAGAAATATTATTTAAAGCAAAGGGCCGTGATAATGGCGAATGGGTGGAAGGGTATTATGTACTCTGTCGTAAATGTCATTATATCCTTCCGATATTTAACAGTGATGCTCTGTATCATGGATATGATGAAAGATATGGCGAATGGATTGAGATAGAACCGTCCACCATCTGCCAGTATACCGGATTAACTGATAAAAACGGTTTAAAGATATGGGAAGGTGACATTGTCGAATGTGTCTATGATGGACAAGTCAATGTTAGAAAGATTATTTGGGATGACTCAGAGCTGAATTTTAAGGGGACAAATGGAAAAGACCAATATGGAACAAATTATGATTATTTGTCTTGTTGTGAAGAACTTGTTATTATGGGGAATATTTATGATAGCCCTAATCTGCTAAACTGAAATTTGGAGAAGATAGAGAATGAATAGTAGACAGAAAAAGAAATGCAATAAAAATTGTGAATCATGTAAATTGTTTAAAGAATGGGATTGTTTTAATGGACAATATGGTGAATATGGAAGATGTGAACTACCATCATATGTTTATCCTGTATGTAAACACTCTTCGGACTTAGAAGATGATTATGATTTGCCTTTTGGAGGAGATTTCAGAGAGCAAATAAAAAATATCACTGGAAAATCAGTTTGTAAATATTGGAAAAGAAAGTAACAAACTGAAATTTTATAACCTAAGAAAAAACAAATTGAGGAAAAAATTATATGCACAGAATAAAAACTGAGCGGTGGTCACCCGCCAAGATGATTCCGCCGCTCCCGTAAATACGTCTGAGTATATTATACCTTACTCAGACGTGAAAATCAATACGAATGAGGAGGATATAATTATGAGTACACAGACAATAAAAGCTGAAATAATCAACAATGTACTGGTAGCAATGTCCTTATATATCATGGAGCAGCAGACTCTTACCATTCTTCAAAATGTAATGCAGCAGGAATTAGTAAGGGTGAATATGGAGGAAATAACTACACTTCCAGCAGAAAGAAAGGATGATATAAGCCAGAGGAATCAGTACATAATACAATTATTCCTGGTCAAAAAACGCGATTTAGCAAGAGGAACCAAAGAAAACTATCTTAACGCCATACGAAGATTGCTGACAGAGATAAGCACAAAATCACTGGATCAGATGGATACCACGGATATTGATTGGTATTTATCGCGGTATGAAATTAGAAATGTGTCCAGTGGTGGTAAGAAAAACCAGCCCAGTACTTATAATAACGAGCGCCGTTTTCTGTCGGCATTCTTTACATGGATGCGTCTTGAAAAGCTTATTACAGATAATCCCGTAGAGTCTATACCTGCTAAAAAAGTCCCAGTTAAGCCTATAGACTATTACAACCCGGAAGAATCAGCAAGATTAAGAGATGCATGTAAAAATATCCGGGAGAGAGCATTGTTGGAGGTGCTGCGCAGTACTGGGGCCAGGATAGGAGAAATTGCGGAAATAGCCTTGGACCAGGTAGATATGAGAACCGGCGACATATGTATACAGGGAGAGAAAAGCGGAAAATATCGCACAATCTATCTGGATGATGATGCGCGGCATTATTATGGCCTGTATTTGGACAGCAGGAAAGATGATTGTCTATATATGTTCCCACGCTCCAGAAAACCGTATGGAAAGATGACTACTTGTGGATTTCGGGCGATATTGAAAACCATAAGAAAGAGAGCTGAACTAACATGCCGGGTATATCCGCATAAGTCACGCAAGACGCTGGGAATGAATCTGAAAAATAGAGGAGTTGATATTGGGACCATACAGGAAATTATGGGACATGCAGACCCAGGAGTTACGGCACGTTATTATGCACAGTCTAACCCGCGCACTCTTCGTTCAGTAAGAGAAAGAGTTAATGTGTAGGAAGGAGGGCTATGAGGACCAGGGACAAGAACTATAGCGATTATGGAATTACGGATGATGAAGCCAGACGCATAAAAGAATACTGCCAGACCGCCAGCGTAGAAGATAAGCTAACATTGTTCCAGTGCGCCATATCCTCCGCTCCTGGCCTGGAGGTGGAGATATACGAAAGCCTTGTAAGTAATATCGGATATGACAAGATGAGCAAGCGAAAGAATATACCAATTAAACGGGATGACTTTTACGGGTATCAAAGAAAAACGTTGGATGAATATAGGCGGTTAATGACATTGTTTGGGAGGTGGAAAGGATGATTAATACTAATAGCACTATACGAGTAACAGAGTTTTTATATGCCTTACGATTGGCTATAGAAGCCAGTAAGAAATTAACCGATGAAGATATGGTAATGCTTGAAAACATTGCGGAGAAAATGGAGGAAATAAAAAAATGAAATGCCCATATCGTAAAGAAACAAGTTTAATCAAAACGGTTGAAACAGAAAAAACCTTTGATACATTTGCTGATTGTTATGAAGATGAATGCAGGCTGTACTGTCACGAAACAAAAAGTTGTCTTAGGGCAGAAGCGCATAAAGCACAGATATTTGGTACAGTCAAGTATTCACAATAACGATAAGGCAAAGGGTGGAGTTAAGTAGAAACAATGAATACGCTTAAATGTGGGGACGGTTTGACCAACGCGAACATGGTAAAATTAGTATAGGACTATTATACCGTGTGAAGCACAAAGAATAAGGGGTGGTGATTGTGGCTTCCAGACTGACGGATAAGCAGAAAAAAGATATTATTGCTGATTATGTAGAGACTGGAAGCTACAATGCTACAGCAAAGAGATTTGGAGTGGCGCTGAACACAGTCAAAAAAATATGCACACAAAATGCAGATATTGCACAAAAATGCAAACAAAAAAAGGAACAGAACACAGCGGACATGTTAGCTTATATGGATTCCCGAAAAGAACAGGCGCAGGGAATCATTGATGAATATTTAAAGAAGTTAGCAGACCCAAAGAAATTAGAAAACGCTACTATTTCACAAATTGCAACAGCTATGGGAATTGTGGTTGATAAGTTTATGGATAACACTAAAAGGGGAGATAACACAGAAGGTATTACTATTTTGAATGATATACCAAAGGAAGAAAGGTAGAACAAAGATTATGGGTGAAATTGTTAAACTGACTGACGTAATCGCCCCATCCTTCTATGACGTTCACTGGGATATTCTGGACGGTAATCATACATATTACGACCTGTACGGCGGGCGAGGTTCCGCAAAGTCCTCTTTTATATCAGCGGAGATTGTGCTAGGTATGATGGACGACCCAGAGGCCAATGCTGTTATATTCCGTAAATATGCCGTAACCATTGGAGAATCAGTATTTGAGCAGATACAGTGGGCCATAGATGCACTGGGAGTAACGGAATTATGGGAATCCCGTACAAGCCCATACCGATTTGTTTATAAGCCGACAGGGCAAAAGATAATATTCCGTGGACTTGACAAAGCAAAGAAAACAAAATCTATAAAGGCCAGTAAGGGATACTTTAAATATCTATGGTTCGAGGAACTGGACGAATTTGCAGGACCGGAAGAAATACGAACTGTTGAACAGTCAGTATTGCGTGGTGGCAGCAAGTTTGTTGTATTTAAATCCTTCAACCCGCCTATCAGTCAAAGCAACTGGGCGAATCAGTATGTGAATACTCCAGACGATAGCGCGTATAGGCATAAAAGCGATTACCGTTCTGTGCCGATTGAATGGCTGGGAGAAATGTTTGTTGAGCGTGCTGAACATCTTAAAGCCACCAATGAGCGGGCATATAATCATGAGTATTTAGGTTTGCCGGTTGGGCTTGGCACAAATATATTTGATATGCTGGAGATTAGAACAATCACGGATGAAGAAATACAGAGCTATCAATCTATATATCAAGGTCAGGATTTTGGGTGGTGGCCTGACCCTAAAGCATTTATTCGGGCAGCCTATGTAGCAAATAAAGAAAAAATTGTGTTATTAGATGAATTAGGCGGGTGCAAGATTAGAAACTCTGATATGGCTCGCATGATACAGGAAAAAGGATACGATGATTATACTCTTATGTGTGGAGTGGACGAGAAGGAAAGTATTGTTGACCTTCGTGACGCTGGTATTCCAGCCCGTAGTGCTATTGTAACGCCTGGGAGTAGGAAATATACGTATGAATGGCTACAGTGTCGTACAATCGTCATAGACCCAGCCAGAACGCCAAGGGCATACAAAGAGATTATAGAGTATGAGCATGAGATTGATAGCAACGGAGAAGTGATTGCAGATTATCCAGACGGAAATGACCACTGGATAGATGCCTTACGGTATAGCATTTCTCCTATGGCTATGAGGAGGGGACACAGTGCGTAGTGGGGCAAAGAAAAATTATCCAAGGATATATAAAATATGGCAGGGTATCCGTCAGAGATGCAATAACCCGAATGACAAGGATTATGATAATTATGGTGGTAGAGGAATAAAGGTCTGTGAGGGATGGAATAACAACTCAATGGAATTTATTCAATGGGCCTTGCAAAATGGATATACTGATAATTTGAGCATTGACAGAAAAGATACAAACGGAGATTATTGCCCTGAAAACTGTCATTGGGCTACGGAAACAGAACAGGCCAGAAACAAGCGAAAACAGAGGACGAATAGAACCGGGTATAATGGCGTACATTATGAGGCAGATAGGGGAAAATATCGAGCTTTGATATACGTTAATAGCAGACGTATGGATTTGGGGAGATATGATACAGCAGAAGAAGCTGCCAAGGCACGAAGAAAGGGAGAAGTGAAATACTGGGGTGCTATGCCACAAGCCCATTATCAATGAGAAGGGGAAACAGCGCATGATAAAGTATAGATGTTCTGTATGTGGAAAAGAACTGACCTATAAAGCGGATAAATGTGGAGATTGTGCAAAAAAAGAATTAAAGAAGATTTTTGCAGATAATCCAGACTTGAAACAGGCTTATAAAGAGGCGTTAGAAGAAACATTCAGCCCAGAAAACCGAAAGAAGATGGCGGACGATATATGTAAAATCGCAAATGGGCTGGATATGTTGATGGGGCGCAAAGGTAAGGTTGATTAAATGGGACTAATAACATGGGCTAAAAAGGTGATAGGAATGATATTCAAGCGACAGGCAGAAGAAGATTTTAATGTTGAGTCAGTAGTATCCCCGGAGATGGAAAGCAAGATTGCAGAGTGCGCCAATATCTACCGTGGTACGCCCTATTGGGTGAACGCTGACGATAACGTTAAGACAATCAATTTTGCAAAGGCCATCTGCTCAGAGACGGCCCGACTTGCTACCCTGGCAATCGGAATACAGATTGATGGGAGTGCGCGGGCGGCGTGGCTCCAGGAGCAGATTGACAAGATATATTTCCAGATTCGCCACTGGGTAGAGTATGGTATGGCCTACGGCACAATCATCCTTAAGCCCAATGGAAAGGGACTGGACATATTCACACCGATGGACTTTATTATTACGGATTGTGACAATGAAGGTATCTATGGGATTGTATTCAAGGATAGCTACAGCGAAAATGATAAGTATTATACCCGGTTTGAGTATCATCGGTTTGTCGAGGTCAAGGAGGGGGAAAACACCTATTACCCATATTACATATCCAATAGAGCTTATGTGTCTCAGTCTGCAAAAAGTGTGGGGGACCCGATAGCATTAAACAGGACTAAGTGGTCTGACTTACTTCCAGATACACCGCCTATACTCAAGGCTAACAATGATAAAATAGACGGCCCCATGTTTGGTGTACTCCGCACTCCACAGGCTAACAATTTGGATATCTCATCACCTTTGGGATTGCCAATGTTTGCCGAGGCCATAGAAGAATTAAAGGACCTTGATGTGGCATATAGTCGGAATGTGGGTGAAATATTTGACAGTGAGAAAATTATATTAATTGATGACCAATTAATGCTTGGTGATGGAAGAAATTTAAAACGCCCAGGAGTAAATAAAGTTAAATTACCCCATTATGTAAGAAATGTATTTGGAAATAGTAATGGAGAATTTTACCATGAGATTAATCCATCGTTAAATACTGATATAAGACTTACTGGAATTAATAATCTTCTTTCATTTATTGGATTCAAGTGCGGATACTCCAACGGGTACTTTGTACTTGACGAAAAAACAGGTATGGTCACAGCAACGCAGGTAGAAGCTGATGACCGCCGCACTATCCAATTAATCAAGGATGTGCGCGACAAACTGGAAAGTTGTCTTGACGGGGCAATATATGCGCTTAATGTATATGCGGACCTGTACGGACTGGCACCAGCCGGAAACTACGAAATAACATATGATTTTGGAGACATTACATATAACCGTGAAGAGGACAGAGCAAGATGGTGGCAGTATGTTGTGCAGGGGAAGGTCCCGTCCTGGATGTATTTCCAGAAATTTGAAGGATTATCCGAAGAAGATGCAAAGGCTATGGTACAGGAAGCGCAGCCGAAGGATGGGACAAGGATGTTTGAGGAGGAATAAATTGAGAAGCTTATTAATTTGGATAGTATTCAATATCTCACTTGGCCCATTTGCTCCGAAAGTGTTTGAATGGTCGATTAGACATAAGGGAAAGAAGGAAGAGTAAATGTTAAGCCCTGAGTACCTTGCAAGAATCGCAGAAGGAAGTGAAGAAATAGCCTCACAACTCCATACATACATTATCCGTCAGATAATAGACCGCATGATGATACGCATAGGCCGTGGCGATGATTACCTGCTCACCTCCTCTGACCGATGGCGCATACAGATATTGCAGGATGCAGGTTATCTGCTGGAGGACATAACGGCAGAGTTATCCAAAGTCACTAAGCGGCAGGAAAAAGAAATCAAGTCCGCAATGGAAGAAGCTGGAGTCAAGGCCCTGGAATACGACCATAAAATATATGAAGCTGCTGGTTTGTCTCCAACACCGCTTACCCAATCACCGCAGCTTATTCGATTGATGGAACGAAACATGGATGCAACAATGGGAGAGTGGAAAAACTATACTAGGACCACAGCAGAAGCCGCACAAAGGCTTTTTATAAACGAATGTGATAATGCATACCACCTTGTATCTTCTGGGGCTGTATCGTACACACAGGCTGTCAAAGAAGCAGTTAATAATGTGGTATCGGTCGGAGTAGTAATACATTACCCTTCAGGTCATAAAGACACTATAGAAACTGCTACAGCGCGCGCGGTACGCACCGGGGTGGCTCAGGCGTGCGCGGACATAACGCTTGCAAGAATGAAAGAAATGGGTTGTTCGTTGGTGTTGACCTCGGCTCATATAGGCGCGCGTACTGGGTCAGGAGGGCCAGACCATACAAATCACTTATACTGGCAAGCAGGGATATATTCTGTGGATTGGGATAAGGTTGAAAAGGCAAAGAAAAGAGAGGGTGCTTAATCCCTCTCCGGCTTTCCCAAATGCTCCTTTATGAGCCGTTCTAATATAGCAGATACAGAACATTTTTCCTTGACTGCCAAGATTTTGATTTGTTCCAAAAGACCTTCGTCTATCGTGGTTGTGAATTTGACTTTGCTCATATCGCACCTCCTAATATGAATATACCATAAATACGTATGGACGTAAAGTTGGAAATATGGTACAATATACGTAAAGGAGTATATACGTATAAAGGAGAACGGAATGGGAACTAAAAGAAATCTTATAGGTCAGAAATTTGGCAGACTTACAGTGATTGGTGATGGTACACACGAAAACTGGATACACAAGTGGAAGTGTAAGTGTGAATGTGGGAATATAGTTTTTGTTGATACGGCTAAACTTACTACAGGACATACGCAATCATGCGGATGTTTAAAAAAAGAACGTATTTCAAAAGCTTCTTTAGTTCACGGAAAATCCAAAAGCAGAATACACAAAGAATGGAGAGGGATACTTCATCGGTGCAAAAATCCTTCTGCCTCACACTATGAAAATTATGGAGGACGAGGTATTAAGGTATGTGATGAGTGGCAAGGGGAGAATGGTTTTCTCAATTTTTATAAATGGTCTATGGAAAATGGGTATGCAGATAATTTGACGCTTGACAGAAAAGATAATGACAAGGGGTATTCCCCAGATAATTGTCGTTGGATAACACATCAGGAAAACTGTTGGAATAGGGGAACAAGAAAAGACAGCAGAACGGGAAAGTCTGGCGTTACAAAAGTCACCACTAGAACAGGGGAAATAAAGTATAGGTCGTGCATTATGGTAAACGGAAACAATATTCATCTAGGGTATTTTTATAATCTTGATGAAGCCATAGAGGCGAGAGAAAAAGCCGAAGAAAAATATTGGATAAAGAAGGGGGATGATTAAATGAGTAGTTTGTATCCAGATTTTGTTGATACCTGTGGTTGGGGAAAGGTTGACGGGATTTGCGGGGCAAACTGTCGAACGTCATAGTTTCGGCCCATATTATGAGGGGAAGGGAAACCCTTATAAGGACATCCAAACCGCAGACAATTACAAGGTTGAACAGTTGGAGAAGCGGCAGCGAATGCTTGAACGGCGCATCAGAAAGACTAAGCGAGAAGTTATGGGAATGCAAGAAGCTGTAGATAAATGCAAGGATGAACCGGCTAAATTTGAAATGCAGCTTGAACTTGACCGTAAATCATATTTGTTACAGCGTCAGAATAAAGCATACAACGAATTTTGTAAAACGAACGACTTGCGCACCCAGCAGGAACGATTGCAGATTGCAAGATGGAACCGGGAGCAGGCCGCAAAGGCTAGGGGAGCAGCGCGGAGGTATCAGAATGCGAAAGGAAAAGAAGAATGAGCAGATGGAAACTATTCAATCCTAATCCACGCAATCAGCGTGTGGGCGATTGCCCTATCCGGGCTATAACAAAAGCCCTTGACAGCGACTGGGAAACGGTATTTGCCGGAGTGACGGTATGTGCGTGTGCTCTATCTGATATGCCATCAGCCAATCATGTGTGGGGTGCATACCTACGTCAAAATGGGTTTAAGCGGTACATAGTGGATGACCACGGACAAGATGTATACACGGTCGAGAACTTTTGTCAGGATAATCCTATGGGAACATACGTATTAGCAATTACAGGGCATGTGGTGTGTGTGCAGGATGGTTATTACTGGGATACATGGGACAGCGGGCAGGAGATACCAATATACTACTGGGAAAGGCGATAACTTATGGAAACATTAAACTCTATTATGGTTGTATGCGGTTGGCTTATTACTCTTGGAGGTGCAGGAGCCGTAATATACAAATTGTTGCATCCAGCATTTAAGCTAAAAAACCGAGTGGATAAATTAGAAATAAATGTGGAAAATGATTATAAATCTATCAAAGAAATAAGAGATATGCAATCTCTTTTATGCCAAGGAATGATAGCATTAATTGATAATCGTATAACCGGTAACAACATAGAGGGTTTAAAAAAAACCAAAGAAGCTATGATAAAGCATTTGTCAGAAGGTATTTAAGGAGCGTTGCGTTGAAGGTATATGACTTTACAGTGCCAGAACTAAACTATTTTCGTACATATTGTAACTTTACGGATGAAGAACGGGCACTGTTTGAGTACCGGGCTAAAAATTATCCTTTGGAATATTGCGCTGAACTAATGAACGTAAGTGTATCCACAGTCAAGAGATTAAGCAGAAAAGTAAACAACAAAATCATAAGGGTGTGTTAATAAGGGAGAAAACAATTTGAAACAGTTTGCAGATGAAAGTGAGTTAATTATAAATTGTGGAAGAACACCCACGCGGGGGAATTGGGTGTCTGTAAAATGGAATGGATTTGAAATAAAATTATCAGACAATGACCAAGTTGCTATTTCACAGCAAGCATTAAAAGATATGTGTATAAAATGCTTAAACGAATTGTTTGGATGATTTTGGATATTAGAATACTTTCTTGATACTTTTATAAGTCTTTGACGACCTGTCAAGGGCTTATTTTTTATGGGATAATTGAAATATAAAAGAACGGAGGGGATATAATGCCGCAACCATTTATCAATCCAAACTATCTGAATACATATCCAAACGCATACCCATATCAACCACCTATGGACCGATTGCAGCAGCTACAGGCACCATACCAGATGCCGCAACAGACGCAGGTTCCACAGGTCCCGCAGACCAACCAGGGAATATTATGGGTGCAGGGTGAGGCCGGGGCAAAGTCGTATTTAGTAGCGCCCAGCACATCTATATTGCTGATGGACAGCGAAAATGAGTATTTTTATATTAAGACAACCGATGCGGCAGGGATGCCAACACTCCGCACTTTTGAATATAAAGAGATTGTAAATGGTCAGAAGAAGGAAATTGCACCGGCTGAAAATCTTGACGAAAAGTATGTTACCAGAAACGAGTATCAGGATTTAAAGGCAAAATATGATGAATTATATGGCCTTTTAGAATCCAGCACAGCGCCAAGCGGAAAGGGGAAATAATATATGAATCCATTATTTAGCATGTTGGGCGGCGGCTCACCAATGGGCGGCATGATGCCTGGAATGGGCGGGGGAAACAACCCAATGCAGATGATTCAAAAGTTTATGGAATTTAAGAACAATTTCAAAGGGAACCCCCAGGAAGAAGTGCAGAAGATGCTACAATCTGGGCAGATAACTCAACAGCAGTTAGACCAAGCCCAGCAGATGGCACAGCAGTTTCAGCAGATGCTTGGAGGCATGAAAAAATAGTACATAAATCAATGCGCATGATTTTGTAAATAAATTTAAAGGAGTAAATATTTATGGAAAGTGGTTACTCTTTAGCGGACATTGCAGCCGCTACAGGAAACAATAACAGAAATGGTGACGGTATGTGGGGCGACTGGATTTGGATTATCGTTCTCTTCCTTTTTGCCGGGGGAGGCTGGGGCAATGGCTTCGGCGGCAACGGTGCAAATGGCGCGGGACTCCAGGGTCTTGCAACCAGAGCAGATATCAATGAGGGCTTTGCTTTGAATGGTATAGAAAACGGAATTAGAGGTATCCAGCAGGGTATCTGTGACAGCACATACGCACTGAACAACACTATCACCAGCGGATTCAACGGTGTTGACCGCAGCTTATGCCAGATGGGCTATCAGCTCCAGGATTGCTGCTGCCAGACACAGCGCGCAATTGACGGAGTAAACTACAATCTGGCTACACAGTCATGTGATACCAGAAATACAATCCAGAACGCAACAAGGGATTTACTGGATAACAACAACAGCAACACCAGGGCCATCCTTGACTTCTTGACTCAGGACAAGATTTCCAGCCTCCAGGCAGAAAATCAGACTCTTAGGTTCCAGGCAAGCCAGACTGCCCAGAACGGCTTTATTGATGCAGTTGGTAACACTATCGTTGCACAGCTTCGTCAGCCGCAGCCTGTACCGTCTTACACGGTCCCTGCACCATATCCATACGCATCTAACTGCGGTTGTGGATGCAACAATGGATGCGGATGCTAAATCGGAACGAGCAGTTTTACGATAATCTTGCCCTATATGCAACAGCATTACAAATGATTGATGTGTTTTTGCTTTTAGGAGAAGCTTCCAATAATGATATTATGGAAGCGCTTCAACAGCAAAATAAAGAATACATGGAAAAGATTATCGACCAGAACAACCGCATATTGCGTATCTTGTCCGAAAAGGACATGTCTACTGAATAGTAGTATTACACACATGGAGGGGTAGGCACAGGCTTGCCCTTCTGTGCATATAAGGAGGAATTATTATGGCAGATTTTGTAACTGCTGGTACACAGACCGTTGAAGTCAATGCAAGTGTTTTGTTTGCAGCAAACCGGATATATTCTTGCAATTGTCCAAACATAAGACATGAGCCACTTTCTGGGAGAGTAGTTTTACTTCCTGGCCTGTACCGTGTAGGCTTTAACGGAAACTTTTCCGCAGCCGCAGCAGGTGACGTTATTTTTGAAGTGCAGCAGGACGGCGAAGGCATCCCCGGTGCAAGAATCCAGAACACAGTTGCCGCCGGCGCAACAATCAATGGAGCAGCAACTGCAGAAGTACGAGTGTGCAAGCCATGTTGTGCTACCCTGTCGGTGAAAAACGTTGGAACCGCAGCGGCGACAGTATCAGACGCTAACCTTGTTGTTAGCAGAATAGGTTAAGGAGGTAAGGCTATGAGTTATAAATTAATGCAAAAAATCCACGAAGAGCTGGACAATATTGCGGAGAAGGGCCTTAACACCAGCAACCTTGAAAACGCATACAAACTGATTGACATGTGGAAAGACATGGAGAATGTGGAGTACTGGAAGTGCAAAGAAGAGTACTACAATCAGGTAATGGACGAAATGGACGGCGGAGAATACAGCGAAGCGCGTCGCAAGCGCGACAGCATGGGACGTTATAGCCGTGCTGATGGAATGTCACAGGACTATGATAATGACAGCTCATATCGCGGCACACGCGGAAAACATTACGTCAGAGGACACTACAGCCGTGCGACCGGTCCGGCCTATGATGACTACATGAATCAGAAGCAGAGCTACAGAAGTGGTGGAAAAGATGAAGATTGCAAGCGCCGTATGCTTGCAGCCTTGGAAGAGCATATGGACGAACTGACAGAAGAGTTAGGCGAAATGTCGAAAGATGCTGACTGCCGGGAAGAAAGAGAAACCATGAAGAGATATATTGAGAAGTTACGCAATATGGTGTAACACATTGGCGGTAGGAAAAATCCTGCCGCCTTTGAAAAATGTGGGGACGATTATTATTTGCGAATACGGTAAAATGGGAGTAGGAATAAGCAGAAAGGGTGAAAAAAGGGTGAAAACATGGTAAAAGACAGTTGGGTGTACTGCCCTATATGTAACAATAAAACTCGGACTAAAATACGACCAGATACGGTTGCGAAAAACCTTCCCGTATTTTGCCCTGTATGCAAGAATACATCCATAATGAATATTGCAAAAGGAAAAGCAAGTGATTTAGATAAAAGTGGTTTATCACCTGCAACATAACTTTAGAGCCAGACGCCAGACGCAGAGCCAAACAGATGCAAGAGTTTGTTTGGCTCTTTCTTTATATTGACCTCCCTCCTATAGCACATGTCCTTAAAAGAAACAGGTTCTAGCGCATAGCGTGAACAGCCTGGAGGTTGAAAAGCGGATGCAATTTCCGGCATGTGCGTTTTTGGACAAGTCAAGTCCTACAAAATGGCAACCGTTGGTGGACGGTTACACACCTACAAATAACCTAATAACGGAAAAGGAGAATCATCAATGAAAACCGAAGAATTAAAAGCACAGGGATTGACAGAGGAACAGATATCTTTTGTCATGGCTGAAAATGGGAAAGACCTCAAAAAGTTGCAGAAAGAAAACGACAATCTGAGCGCGGACCGGGATACCTGGAAAGAAAAAGCAGAAGCAGCAGAAGCAACGCTGAAAGGCTTTGAAGGGGTTGACCTGGAGACGATGCAGAGGGAAATATCTGACTGGAAACAGAAAGCTACGGAAGCCGAGAAAAAAGCCCAGGAGCAGCTTTACGCGCGTGACTTTTCGGACGCTCTGAAAACGGAATTTGAGGGTATTAAGTTTTCCAGCGAAGCGGCTAAACGTGCAATTATGGCAGAAGTAAAAGAGGCCGGTTTAAAACTGAAAGATGGTAAAATTCTGGGGCTGAATGACCTTTTGTCTCAAATGAAAGAAAAAGATGCTTCGGCTTTTGTTGATGATGCACAGCAGCAGGTACAGCAGAACATGGCGAGGTTTACCGCACCAGTAGGTAAGCAGAATACGCCAGGAACTATGACACGAAAGGATATTGAAGCGATTAAAGACCCGTCTGAGCGCCAGTCTGCAATCGCCAGTAACCTACATTTATTCGGTAAAGGAGAACAGTAATGGCAGCAAAAGCCAATATAATCACAAGCGCGGACATACAGGTAACAGCGCGAGAAATTGATTTTGTGACCCGGTTTGAACGGAACTGGCAGCACCTCCGGGATATCCTGGGGATTATGCGTCCTATCAAGAAAACACCGGGCGCGGTGCTGAAAAGCAAATATGCAGAAGGAACTTTACAGAGCGGTGCTGTAGGCGAAGGAGAGGAAATCCCTTACAGCAAATTTACGGTAAAGGAAAAGACATATGCGGAGATGACCATAGAGAAGTATGCAAAGGCCGTTTCCATTGAAGCAATTAAAGACCACGGCTATGAAAATGCCGTTCAGATGACAGACGATGAATTTTTGTTCCAGCTTCAGTCGAATGTAACAGAACGATTCTATACATATCTGAATACTGGTACACTTACTGGAACGGAAACTACATTCCAGATGGCCCTTGCTATGGCAAAAGGAATGGTAGAAAACAAATTCAAGCAGATGCACCGGAATGTTACAGGTGTGGTTGGATTTGTAAATATTCTGGATGTTTATCAGTACTTGGGCGCAGCTGAAATCACCGTGCAGAATCAGTTTGGTTTCCAGTATCTTAAGGATTTCATGGGATTCAACACAATCTTCCTGCTGTCCGATTCGGAGATTGCAAGAGGAAAGGTAATAGCTACACCGGTGGAAAACATTGTAATGTACTATGTGGACCCAAATGAGAGCGATTTTGCACGGGCGGGTCTTGTATATACCACTGGAGCCGGGGAGACAAACCTTATCGGATTCCATACGCAGGGAAATTACAATACCGCTGTTTCCGAAGCATTTGCAATCATGGGACTTACCTTGTTTGCAGAATATATTGACGGAATCGCAGTTGTTGATATTACTGATAATCCCGTTCTTGGAACACTGACGGTAACTTCTTCGGCCGGAAGCACATCAGGAAACACAAAATTAACCGTTGAACCTCCCCTCGAAACAGGACACATGTACAAGTACAAAGTGGCAACTGATTCCGCTCCAGAAGTGAAATATGGTCAGAATGTAAAGACGTGGACAGCATGGGACGGTAAATCTGATATCAAGGCAACGACCGGGAATCATATCACAGTAGTTGAGTGTGACAATACCTATAAGGCGTTGAAATCTGGAAATGACGATGTAACGTCTCACTCTTAAAGAAAGGAGAATCCGGCATGGCATATGCAGACTATGAGTTTTACACAACAAAATACTACGGCAGTTCCATACCGGATTCCCAATCATTTGATAAGCAGGCAGAACGGGCAAGCGACTTCCTTGATAAAATAACATTTGACAGATTGGTTGACGGCCTCCCAGATAATGAACGAGTGCAAACCAAAATCAAGAAAGCCGTATGTGCATTAGCTGATAAACTGTATGGTTTGGAACTGGCAGAAAAACAGGCGCTATCTGCCGCCGCGGGAAGTATAACCAGCGGGACCGGCGGCGCAACCACAGGCGTTATCACGTCAAAGTCATCCGGTTCCGAATCAATCAGCTATGCATCCCCGTCAGAAATAGCTAACGGAGCTAAAGCCTGGAGTGATATATATTCTGCGGCGGGGAATAAACAGGAAACAAATAATCCCCTGTATGATACTGCAAAGGTGTATCTGATGGGAGTAAGAGATAATAATGGCGTTCCATTGCTGTACGCCGGAATGGGGTAGATATGGATATAACGACATTGGGAACATGTGTGGCTATTGTGGCTTTAAGCTATGTGGTTGGTCTTGGATGCAAAGCGGCAAAGAAGATACCGGACGAATGGATACCGGTCATTATGGCTGTTGTGGGTGGCGTTCTGGGAGCGCTTGGTATGGGAACTATACCAGATTTCCCGGCATCGGACTATATCACGGCTGTGGCGGTCGGTGCTGTGTCTGGTCTGGCAGCTACAGGCGTTAACCAGATGTATAAGCAGATGAATAAATAACGGAGGGGATACCTTATGTACAATGCCACGGTGACAGTTTTTAATTACTACGAATCATCCACAACTGGCGTTGGTATTTGGTATCCCCATGTATTATCAGGCGTTGACCTTAATACCGACAAAGGCGCAATACTAAAAAAGTATGGGCCAGACAGCACGGATAATGCCGAATTACACATAGCTTATGAATTACAGGATGGTAAACAAATAATCCGTGATACTGACGGTAAAGAATTGCCGTGGCTTCCTCCGAAGGAGTGGATGAGACAGGTAAATGATTTGCTGGACGATACCATTACCTTTGATGCATCGGATAATTGCTTTTTCTGGGAAGGGGTATGGGATAACGGCCCGGTAAACGATGAAGATTATCGTGAAGGTTTTTATGCTTATATGAATAATCGGTATGACTTCGTATATTTGGTATCCTCTGTTGGAGGTCCATACTCTGTGATTCCTCACTTTGAGATATTGGGGAAATAATATGGCGAGCAAAACAACACATTTTAAAGGCTTTTCCGTTGTTGATGGAGAGATAAAGATTACGCTCAAATTATCCCGGTTTGATAAACAATTTCAGCATGCTCAATATGAACTTGACGGAAATGTAATGAATAGTATGGTTCCTTTTATGCCTATGATTACAGGCGATTTTGTGGATGTTACCAGGTCCGCAAGTGCTGCAATACAAGGGATTGGAAAAGTGTATGCTGCCTATGGACCTGCTGGTCGTTTTTTATATCAGGGTAAAACTATGGTTAGCGTTGTTACTGGTAGTACCTGGGCTACAAAGGGTACTAAAAAGGTATTAGTAAGCCAATATGGAGGAAAAACCAAAGCAAAAGAGGATTTACAGTATACAAAAACAGCGCATCCTAAGGCGCAGGCTAAATGGTTTGATGCAGCCAAAAAAGCAGACGGTAAATCATGGATAAAGCAAGCCAAGAAAACGGCTGGAGGTGGAAAACGTGGGTGATGAACGAAAACCAATCGGGAAAGATGCAAGCGGTTATGATGTATTAACGACCGCGGTAAAGGCGTTGCTTAATCAATTCCCAGGTTTATATGAATATGAAGCTGTTAAATTTGAAGAACTAGAAAAAGATTACGGAATTGCATTTTCGGCAGATAACGGAGCTTTAATCTTTTCTGAAACAGAGGACGTGATTGGAGGAGTTCACCAGACCTGCCAGTATCCTTTCTATATTATATACCGTACATCATCCACAAAAGAGCGCCAGAAAATGAGCATACAGGAATTTCTTGATACATTTGGAAAGTGGTTATGCCGGGAGCCGGTTGTGATTGATGTGAGTGAGCAACGATTATCAAATTATCCCACATTATCCCAGGGAAGGAAGATAACCAAAGTTACCCGTGATAACTCTTATGGCCTGGAACCGCAGGAAAGTGGTGTGCAGGATTGGATACTTCCGGTATCGATAGAATATAAATATGATTTTGAAAGATGGTAGAGCCAGACGCTAAGACGCAGAGCCTTAAGCTATGGCTCTATTTTTTTATCATGAAAGGAGAAAATCAGTGGCGACATGGACATACGCCGAAGGAGAGGCAAAAAGAAAAGATTTTATGGTGTTTTGGGTAACAGATGGTAATGCATCAACAATCAAAAAAGGCACCATTGAGATTATCGGAAAAGGTGTAGAAGATATGCCTATTTCAATGAATCCAGAAACAGAAGAAAGTCAGGATGTGCTTGGAAACAATAACTATGATATTACCGGATACGCAGAGAGCATGACGGTAGACCCAACCAACATATCAGGGGAAAATAAGTACTCTCAGAAGATTGATACCTTAATGGAAGAGAGGGCAACGTTGTCTGATTTGCGTTTGAAGTATCTTTGCGTAAAACGATACAAAACCGACAGTACCGGAAAGATGCGTGCCTGGGTACAGGATGGCGTGGTCGAGTTGGGAGATTTTGCCGGAGGACTTAAAGGCGTTTCGGCAACCCATACAGTCCATTACGTAGGAGATAGGACGCTTGGAGCAGTGGACCCGTCAACTATGACATTTACCGCAGACAGCGCAGAACCTGCATCATTATCAGAATAATGGAGGAAACAAGAATGCCTAATATACCAATAAAAATCGAAAGTCCGGTTAAATATTATGATTTCACAGACCAGCACGGAGATATACTGGCAACTCTGAAATTTGTCCCGTCAGACCTTGACATATTCGAACGGCAGCAGAATGTGTATAAAGCATTTGAGGATATGTGGAGGGAATTAAAAGAAACTCTCGATAGCAAGAAAAAAGAAGAACTCTCATTAGAGACAATCAACAGATATGCAAAGTCTTTGCAAGATAAATTTGATTATCTGTTTAATGCGGATACTTCTGGCTTCTTCAAAATCGCCAGTCCATTTACTCCTATGGAAAACGGCGACCCTTGGGCGCTGGTAATCCTTGAAAGTGTCAAAAAAATCATAGAGCAGGAAACTGGTAAGAATTTTACGGAAATGGAAAGTAAGGCCGGAAAATATACACAAGAGTATAATGCCGGTCCGGGAAAATACCCATTTCCCGTAAAATGAATGCGGCGTGGACCCTCCCATATTCTCTCTCTGTTAATGGGGTAAATTATGAAATTCGTGAGGACTTCCGGGCAATATTAGATATTTTATCAGCTTTTGCAGATGAAGAATTATCTGACCCAGAGAAAACACAAGCAATGCTTGAAATTCTTTACTGGCCCATTATCCCGCCTCCGCAGGATTTGACAGAAGCGGCAGAAAAAGCATTATGGTTTATCGACTGTGGTGTGGTGCATGAAGATACTCCATCACCGCGTGTAATTGACTGGGAACAGGACGCAGGAATTATTTTCCCGGCGATTAACAGAATTGCAGGGTTTGAAACACGCGGATGCCAGATAATCCATTGGTGGACTTTCTACGGATGGTTCATGGAAATTGGGGACGGATTGTTTTCTCAGGTCCTTTCTATCCGGCAGAAACTGTCAAAAGGGAAGCGCTTAGAAAAGTGGGAGCAGGAGTTTTTACAGAACAATAAAAAGCTATGTGAACTTGAAAAATCCACTGACAAATCTAAAGAAGAATTTGATTATTTTGCAGAGTTGCTAAAGTGAGGTGATGTTTTTGGCAGCAGACGGAAGCGTGATTATTGATACAAAATTCAATACTGATGGTGTTGAAATTGGAGCCAAAGATATAGAAAACACTCTTAGAAAGTCTGCGGATGCAATTGGTTCGTATGATAAAAGTGTTCAGGATTATGTTGATAATTATGTTTCCAACATGGAAGCAGCAACTAAATCAAACAACGAATTCCGAAGAGAAATTGAAACCTTAAAAAAAAATCTCAAAGATTTGGAAGGCAAGGGCCTATACTTTGGCGATGAAGAATATGACAATACATATTTAAAGTTGCAGAAAGTACAACAAGCTCTTAAAGATTATAAAAAAGAATTAATAAGCCCTACACCCAATGCGCTCCCATTGGATATATCGACCCTTGAAGGACAGATTGATAAACTGGCACTTGATTTGCAACGGCTTAAAGACCGCGGGAAAACATTTGGAGATGAAACTTTTGATTCTACATATAAAGCATTTCAAAAAGCCAACCAGGAATTAAAAGATTACAAAAACCAGTTGGTTAAACCAGTACAAATCCCAGTAGACATTGATTCGATGCAGGGAAAAATCAACGCATTAAAATCACAGTTGGATGACCTTGGAAAACAGGGTAAGACATTTGGGGATGCAACATTTGATTCGACTTATCAAGCGTTTCAAAAAGCAAACGAAGAATTAAAGGCTTATAAAAGCCAGCTTGTTAAACCGGTTGAAATACCTGTGGAGATATCTGCCGAAAGTATGCAAGGGCAGATTAATACTTTAAAGGCTCAGCTTGATACATTAAGTAAACAGGGCAGGACATTTGGTGATATAGAATATGACCAGACAGCCCTAGCGTTAAAACGTGCTGAACAGGCGTTAGTGGATTATAAAAACGAACTGTTTAAAACCGATGCGCAGCGAGAAAAGGAAGCAGAATCAGCCAGAAAACAAGCCGAACAGCAAGCAAAATTAAATCAGAAGCTTGAAGAAGCAAAACAAAAAGAGGCGGCTGCGGCTGCGGAATCTGCAAGGCTTGCAGAAATCGGACAAAATGCAAAGATATCCAATCCGCTTGTGGTAAAACTTAGGGAAGAAATCGAAAGGCTCACCTTACGCCAAAAGGATTTAGAAAAGGCTGGACTTGGACCAGGATATAAAGAGTATGATACTGTTACTGCAACGATAAAAAAACTAAATGCCGCATTGACCAAATATACAACCGGAACTAAAAAAGCAGGAAAAGAAACTAAAAAGTTAAATACGGGATTGAAAAATACCGAAAAATCATCCAGAGGCGCAAGGATGGGAATAGGTCGTATGCTTGCAACCTCTATCCTGTTTAGCACCGTATTCCGTGCAATATCAGCAGTAACAGGCGGCCTTAAAGAAGGTATGGATAATCTGTCCCAGTATTCAGATGATACCAATAAAGCGTTATCCATGCTGATGTCCAGTATGACCCAGCTTAAAAACTCTTTTGGCACAGCCTTTTCCCCGTTGGTGGAATACGCAGCTCCGGCCCTGGCACAGTTTATCAATTTGCTATCCCAGGCCGTCACCTGGACGGCGCAACTGCTGGCGGCATTAACTGGTAAGGATACATTTGTCAAGGCGGTTAAGGTCCAGCAGGATTACGCGGATAGTCTGGATAAGACCAAAGACGAAACCAAGGATGCAGCCAAAGAAACAGAAAAGGCATTAGCACCATTTGATAAGCTGATACAGATAACAACAGGAAAGAAAAAAAGCGAAGATAAGAACGAGCTTAAACCAGAGGATATGTTTACCACGGAAGAAGTATCCAATGATATTAAGCTACAGGCAGAGGCTATAAAGAATACGCTTGGAAAACTGTTCGACCCGCTTAAGGAATCGTGGCTTGAAAATGGCCCACAGGTAATGAGTTCGCTGCAAAATACATTTTCTGCCATCAGGCAACTTGCAAGTGATGTAGGTGCATCATTCATGCAGGTATGGAATGTAGAAGGATATGGGAAAGCAATCACAGATGATTTACTAATCACTTTTGCAAATTTAGTTGATACGGTCGGAAATTTAGTCACCAATTTTGATAAGGCATGGGTATCCGGGGATACTGGAACAAACATTTTAAGGCACCTTGGGGATATTATTCTTGAAATAACAGGATTTTTTCGTCAAGCATCAGAAAGTTTAAAACAATGGTCTGCGGATTTGGATTTTTCACCTTTGCTGGAAAGCTTTGACAGGATTTTGATTGCTGTAAAACCTATTGTATCAGATGTTGGAAACTTGATATTGTGGTTTCTTAACAATGTACTACTTCCAATTTCAAAATGGGGAGTAGAGCAAGCGTTGCCAACTGTATTTGATTTAATTGCAGCAGCCCTGAAAGCAATACATAGTGTGATTGATGCACTGAAGCCATTGGGAATATGGTTATGGGAAGAATTTTTACAGCCATTAGGAGAGTGGACCGGAGCAGTTATCATAGCTGCATTAGAAAAAGTTGTTGAATGGTTGACTAAATTTTCGGATTGGGTAAGTCAAAATCAGACATTGGTAGAAAATATTACACTTGCAGTGCTGGCATTTTTTGCAGCGTGGAAGTTTTCAGAATTTGTATTGGGAATAGGACAATTAATAAGCAATCTTGGAGGATTTTTAGCAATTGGAGAACGTGTTATTTCACTTTTAGCAAGGACTGTATCAAATATAAATCCCCTTATCCTTGCTATATCAGGCATAATATCGTTGATTGCTGTGTTGGCCAAAAACTGGAGCAACATGTCCCCAACAGAAAAAGTCATAGCAAGTATACTGGCAGCGGCTTCGGCAGTAGGAATCTTGGCGGTTGCTTTGGGCGCTTTGGCTGGTGGCGTGGGCGCTGGTGTTGTAGCTGCTTCATTAGCCGCTGGAATAGCTGCTGCTACAATAGCAATTAATGCTGGTAAGCGTGCTGCATCTGCCGGATATTCTGGTGGGTATGGGGGAAGAGGTGCCTATCCCATGTCTGCTTATGCAGCGGTTCCATATAAAATGCCGATGCTTGCAACCGGAACAGTAGTACCACCACGGGCTGGAATGTTTGCTGCTATTCTGGGAGATAACAACCGTGAAACAGAAGTGGTATCCCCTTTGTCAACTATGAAGCAAGCTCTCAAAGAAGCTTTGGCAGAGAGCAATATATCTAGCAGAAACCAGATTGCTAAAGCAGAGCTAATACTTGATGGTACAAGATTTGGTCAGCTTGTAGTCAAATTCGGAAACAACGAAAAGAATCGTGTAGGTGTAAGAATGGTAACGGAAGGAAGCGTATAATGGCACAGAATGGGAACGGAGTATTTACCATAGACGGAGTTAATCTCCGTCTATGGGTAAAATCCTTAAAGCGAAATTTTTCGGTCGCAGATAGTGAAAATTCTGGACGTTTGCAATCTTACCGGATGCACCGTGATATCATTGGTACATTTTATAATTACACCCTCGATATTGATGCAGAAAGAAGTAACCCAGCTGACTATGATACATTTTATGAAATTATCTCCGCTCCGGTTGAGTCTCATAATATGGTATTCCCATATGGCCAAGAAACCAAAGAGTTTGAAGCATACATAACGAGCGGGGATGATGATTTAAAAATCAACAAGAACGGAAAAGAAGGTGAGCGTAACCATTGGACCGGGTTATCCATTACCTTTACCGCTATGGAGCCGCAGAGGAGGCCGTGATGTGTTTTTAAAGCAATCCATATTATCTGATGCAGAACAGAATACTGAGGGATTAAAGATTGTTTATGATGACTTGGCCCCTTATGCCAAAGAAAATAGTACAGCATCCATTACAAGACCTGGATTAAGACCGAGAATAGGACTTCGTCCAGGCCCTGGTTTACATCCGCGTGGGACAATAACAGAGCAGGAATTTCCAGAATTAAAGCGAGATGATATTTCTTATCCTGGATATGCTCTATGCTTTCCACGGTTTTCTCTGCTGAATGGAAAGTATATCAATTTTCCAGATAATCCGCTTCCGTATGGATATATAAGCCCAGAAGTATCAAATGAACAAGGATTGTTCGGATATGTTAAGCAAAGCAAAGGACTTAAGCCCCAAATAGGTTTGCATCCAGGAATGTTTTTATATCCTAAATCAACAACTGAAAAGATAATTGAATCCCCCATGCTTACAGTAACCTTTAATCAAAAATTCACCAGTGTAGGATTGCTCTTTACTTTTAATATGATGTCTGGAGATTATTGTACACGAATGAGAGTAAAGTGGTACTCGGATAATAACCTCTTGTCAGATATGGAGTTTTCCCCGGATTCAGTCAGATATTTTTGTAATAATTATGTGAGAGGATATAACAAACTGGAAATAACGTTTTTGCAGACATCAAACCCCATAAGGCCAGTATTTGTTACCAGAATAGATTATGGAATATACCGTGATTTTCTGGACAACGAATTATTGGAAAGAAACTGTTTGCAAGAAATCAATGCAATATCAGAAAGCATAAGTATTAACACATTGAATTTCACGGTAAGGACAACATCCAATATACCGTTTGATTTACAGAAAAAGCAGAAACTTACTTTATATTTCAACGGTGAGCTCATAGGAAATTTTTATCTTAAAAACGGTGCCAGGAAAAACAAAACGGATTACCATATGGACGCGCATGATGCAGTGGGCGTATTGGATGGCAATGAATTCGCTGGAGGAATATATACAGGCCAGCCGGTTTCTGAAGTATTAGAGAAAATATTTGAGAATGAAGATTTTAATTATTTGTTGGATGAATCATTTTCAGATATTCCGCTTTATGGATACATACCGTATACCACAAAGAGAAACGCATTAGTATACATATGCTTTGCTATTGGAGCTATTGCAGATACAAGCAATTACGATGGAATTGTTATCTATCCGCAAGAAAATGATTTGAGTGGTGAATTTTTGAATGATGAAGTATTTTCTGGTGTTACATTGGAGCATTCTGATATTGTCACCGGAATCCGGTTAACAGTTCATACATATCAAAAATCGGATGAGGCGCAAGAACTATATAATGATACTTTGAATGGAACAGCAGAGGTTATTTTTAATGAGCCTTATCATGGTCTGGAGATAACTGGCGGCACCATTGGTCAGTCTGGTGATAACTATGCTTACATAACCGGAACCGGTGGAAATGTAATACTAACCGGAAAGAAATACAACCATCTTACAACATCAATACTTAAAGAGAATCCCGATATTGTGTTTAACAAAAATATTCGCGAAGTAACAAATGCGACGTTGGTGCACAATGGTAATGCTCAGCAAGTGCTTGAACGTGTATATGCATATTACCAGCGCGCAGAAAATGTGGTGGGGGATGTACTTATAGGAAATAAAAAACTAGGACAGAAGGTTAGGATTGATACAGATTATGATGGATACCGCAGCGGTATTATTGAGAGCTACAATTACAGCTTTTCTCCCAACGAAATTAAGGCAGAGGTAAAAATACATGAGTAAGTATTTAGAATCTCTTATTTTTGACCGTACGCAGTCAGACATAATAGAATTAACTGACAAAGCTTACATTGATTATAAAGACCTAAACCGAATCGAACAGGCGATTAAATGGGTATCTTATGTTCTCAACCAGTATGGATATAGAAATACGACAAACAACAAGCTGAATTGGAAACCTGAGGACCATAGGACGGATAAAGAAATGGAACGTCTAAGAAAAAATATAGTTGCAATAAGAAACGCGTACTATACAGGCGATAGCACTCCCCTTACCCCAGATAAGATAACATACACATCAATTTATCAGGCCAATGCCATAGAAAAAATCATTTATGATTTAGGTAATTTGATTGAAAAGTCCTATCCTGGTCCTCAGCATTTGTCGTTTAAATTGGGAACCAAAGTTCTAGGAAACAGAGGTATTAAGCTATGAATTTAAAAACAAATTTTAAAAATGACAAATTTTCTGGATTACGAAAATATAAGATGACCACAGATACGTCAACCGGCCTAACAACGCTTGAAGATAAAACAGAGTATCAGGAAATAGGAGACATTTTTTCGGCTGATGACATTAACGAAACCAATAAGGCTGTATTACAAAACAACTCAGAAATCCAAGATATCAAAGGTATAAAAAAAATTATGGTTCCTTCGGCAAATTGGAGCACATCTGTCCCCTATTCACAGACAGTTGGTGTCCCGGGAGCTAAAGAGGACATTGGGCTTATTATTGGTGGTCCATATTTAGGGGATAAACCAAGCGCAAGCGTAGCCAGAGAGAGAAAAAAGGCTTTTGGATATGTCGATAGTGCTGAGAGCGGAAATGGAATTGTCACATTATATTGCTATGGCTCTAAGCCATCAACTGATTTTCAAATTCTTGTAAAAGGGGCGGGGAACTAGTATGGCAGAATGTATACTATATAACGGCGGTATGTTTAATAATGATTATCTCACTGCAAAACCAGAAGATGTCAAATATGGACAAACTTTTATTGGTGCAGGAACAGAAAATACACAAGAAGGAACTATGCCTACTTATTACAATGTGGAACATGATTTTCCCATTAACGGAAAGTTTTCTATTCCAGAAGGGTATTTTGTTTCAATAACATTAAAACAAGATATTCCAACATTGGGAGCACAATACGTTGACCCTTCCATCAATGGAACAACGGCTGGAGTTAAAGGAACATATATGACCGGCAATGTTTTTATTGGTGGGATATCGGGGATTTCAAGCGCTGTGATAAAAAAGGGAGTTAAAATAGGTCCATATATTGGGACATTTGAGGGATGGGTTGATTAAAAATGGCTGATTGCATAATTAAAAAGAATGGAGCTAATGCAGATACAAGTGATTTAACTGCCCTTCAATCGAGCGTAAAGGCAGGAAAAATATTTTTAGGTCGTGGAAGCGATGATGAACAAATTGGAACAATGCCGATTATACAACCTGAAAAGCATGAACTACAATTAAATCAGACGTTATCTTTAGGAGAAGGGTTTTATGAAGCTGGTAGTACAGTAACACAAAATATACCTACACTAGGTAATCAGTACGTTGTTCCAAGCGCGGATTTGCAAACAGTAGATACAGCTGGTAAATATATGTCAGGCGATGTTTTTGTTGAAAGACTACCGAATCTTATTGCATCAAATATAAAAAAGAATGTAGTCATTAGGGTAGGAGATACAACTATTGTAGGAACTTACGAAGGATATGAAAATGACGACCCATATACGCCATATTACAATGGTGTGTTTGCTCCAGGACAATCAATAAGCTCGTTTCCTTCCTTTGGGCGCAAAGGAGGAGCGTACTACAAAGGGGACGTGACATTTGGCCGGGATAACATTCATCTTGAGAATCCTCTTAGCACAGATTATGTAACAACAGCAATTGTATTTAATGTTCCTCTCAATTTTGATAATATCAATCGAATAACGTTAAAATATTCCCTCGCCAATGCATCTGGTGGTTGTGAAATGGTGCTGGCTACTGGATATGTTAGTGATTATATATATATGAGAGATTCTAGTGGCTCTGGAAAGGATTATAATGATGGACTAGGAGATTATTGGAGGAGAGAAATACCAAATACATCAGGCAATTTAAAAACGAATAGTTTTGATGTATCCAATATTACTGGAACACGATTTATATATATATCACTTTTTATGCGCACTACAGCAAGTACATCAGTTGTCAATATGACATTAAGGGAATTAAAATGCAGCATATAGGAGGAGAGCATGGCAATAAATGATTTAGAAAAAATGGACAACTATAATCCAACTAATTATGTAAATAATTCTGAACCGGATATTGATGCTGAACATCTTAATAAAACAGAAAATAAACTGGAAGAAACTGTTGAAAAAGCTAATGAAATAATTGATACACTAAAAGCATTAATTTCAACCGTTCAAACAAATTCACAAACCACAGTTCCGTCATCTTCGCTGGTCTATTCGATGCAGCAAGCAATCACAAAAAATACGGATGATATTGCTACTGCAAATAGCAATTTAGCAAAAACTAATGCAAAGGTGACTTTAAACGGCGTCAAGAACATTAATGGTTTTACAGCCGTGTATTCTGACCGAACTGACCGGGCATTCCAGCTATATTATGATAACGGTGAGATTGCGTCAATCGCATTTAACAACACCGGTATCTGGTATGATTTTTATGACGGACGAAACTGGAAGCAGGTTTGGAAATTTAATAAGCCATCATAATAATCATTTTGTGCTGAAGGCATATAGGTTCGTAAGGTTTGGAACTTGACTGTTATAACCAATAAATCGTACGGTATCACCTTTACGCACAGAAAACCATATAGGCATTGACGAATTGACTGTGACATCATTATTGACCCAAAAAATATTTATCCCATTTATAAGTACATTACAACCCTGAGCTGAGATGTTAAAACCAATGGAACCACAAACTATACAATCCTCTGTAGCTGCCCAACTTGTACCGTTAGCAAACCCATCTTTAATTTTTTTGCTGGTGTCTATGTATGGTAAATTGCTATTTTATAATATAAAAACATACCCATGAAAGGAGTAAAATGAACCAATTAAAACTATCAAACAACACAAAATACGACTTAATAACAAACGGGGTGGAAGAATCAGGAGATTACCTAACCCTTTCGTTTCTTCCCGGCCTAGACAGTTTTGAAACAGTAGAAGTAGAATTCAATGCGACAAACACAGAAAAAATTTACATACTTGGTTTGAATGGTCAGCCGATGGAAGTAAAAACAGGATTTACCCGGTTGGTGGAGATGCAAAAGAAAATGGATTATGCCATATCCTATGAAACAGTAAATACCGGAACCGAAGAAGCGCCGAATTATGAAACCAAGGAAGTGAAGGATACCGTTATGGTAGTTAAACTTCGTAGGCCAGATATCCGGGATACAGTACAGACCTTGCAAGATACAGTGGATGCAATGATTTTAAGTCAGTTGGAGGTGTAATATGTATACAACATTAAAAAGGCTATATAACAATGGTAAAGGGCCATTAACGCTTTCCGAACTCAACCGGGCTGTGTCAATTGGATGGATTACAGAGCAGCAGAAAAACAGCATAATTGGAGGATGATTATGAGAGATATCACATTGTGCCATCCACGCTTACAGCTTTTAGCAGGTCAATTGGTGGACGAATGCAATAAACAGGGATTAAAAATTAAAATAGGTGAGACACTGCGGACCGTGGCAGAACAGGATGCTTTATACGCTCAGGGTAGGACTAAACCGGGTAACATTGTAACTAATGCTCCTGGCAGCAGCTACAGCTCCTATCATCAATGGGGAACGGCTTTTGATATATTCCGCAATGATGGCGCTGGAGCCTATAACGAAATAGGCGGCTTCTTTAACCGTGTAGGTGCTATTGGCGTATCTATCGGTCTTGAATGGGGAGGAAACTGGAAGTCTCCTGTGGACAAGCCACATTTTCAACTTCCTGATTGGGGCAGCTCCACCAGTGGTATCAAGAAATTGTACCAAAATCCAGAACAATTCATGAAAACCTGGACTGAGCAGGAGCGCACTGGGTGGATTAAGGATAATAATGGTTGGTGGTACCGCAGACCAGATGGAACTTACCCGGCTAATAAGTGGTGTGTCATAAATCACCATTGGTACTTATTTAATAAGGATGGTTATGCCTGCACCAGCTGGCACCGCTGGAATGGCACCGTGTGCGACCCGGAGGACGGCTCAGGAGACTGGTACTATTTCGACCCGACACCGAATGGACTGCTGGAGGGAGCCTGCTGGCATAGCCAGGATAATGGCGCCCAGCAAATCTGGTACATAGAGGATTCTAATTCAATATAAAAGCGCCAGATTTTTACACTGACGCTTCTATAAATAGTATACCATCTTCGGAAATATGCAACACGATATGCAACACGGAGCCTGGAAACCGCATAAAACCGTTGTATTTTACGGGTCCGATTCCCGTCAGCAGCTTGTGGAGAGCCTGGTGTTTACCAGGCTTTTTTCTTTTATTCCCTGTGGTTTATATTGGAAGTATTAGTATATTTTAAATATTAACACGTAAGGAGAGGAGAGGTTATGCTGCAGACACAATACGAATTCACTTTGCCGAAAGGGTATATGGATGAGGAAGGAAATTTTCATAAGAACGGGATTATGCGCCTGGCAACAGCAATGGACGAAATAAGGGCAATGAGGGACCCAAGGGTAATGCAGAACCCGGATTATGCGGCAATTATTATATTATCCCATGTTATCATAAAACTGGGCAGTCTTCCGCTGGTAACGGTTGAAACAATAGAAAAGTTGTTTGCTTCTGATTTGAAATTCTTACAGGAGATGTACGAAAACCTAAACGGATTAGAAGGACCTGTGGTTCGTGTCACCTGTCCGTATTGCGGCAAGGAATTTACAACGGAGATGGATTTTAAGGAATAGGAATTTTAAGGGATAGGAATTTTAAAGGATAGGAATTCTAAAGGATAGAAATTTTATGTGGTAAGAATTTTGAGGGACAGCCTGTGCTGTCTCTTTTTTTGCCGCAGCCACAGGAACATTGGCGCCACAACCCAACTTATCCTTTTATCCTTGTAATTGTCCGTATCAATCATCATCCTGGCAGGGTATCCTTAAACAGGCGAGGGGAGAATAATTGTATCTAAAAAACAATAAATTTAGCATGATTACAAAATAACCTAATTATTTATAAGAAAAGATAAATAATACCTGCACAAATCCCTTCCTTTTTCGGCATATTTATGATAGAATTTATACTATTCGGCAAATAGTTACTATTTACATGATACTTTACATAATTTCCCAAGGGTTGAGAACAGATGGGAGGATTTATTTTAGATACGGTTGGGAGTCTGGAATCATGAAGAGAGCGGACTCCTTTTTATATGTTGGGAAGGGGGGATATAGATGTTGGATTGGGGCTTTGGATTAGGAGCCTTTGGGATGTTTTTCCTGTATGACTGGAATCGTGTTTTTTTGAAGAAAAGGTGGTTTGTACCCCTTTTTGCAGCAGGAAACCTGCTGCTGGCTGTGGTGGGAGGAAGGATGGTATATGCCTGTATCTCATCAGGGTTTAAGGTACAGTCAGCCTGGCTCCTTCCGGGCGCAATTTTTCTGGCCATACTGGTTTATACGCTGTATTTTGCATTGCCCTTTGACAATACGTATTGTCAGGAGGCGGATCGGCACAAGGTCTGCCGCTCAGGTATGTATGGCTGGTGCCGTCATCCAGGCATCTGGTGGTTTTTTGGCTGCTTTTTCTGCGTGGGCCTGTCCACCGGGAATATGAACCGGGTGATGCTCAGCCTTTGTCTTTCTTTTCTGAACCTTTTGTATGCCTGGTATCAGGACAGGCTTATATTTGTAGAGGAATTTTCTGACTACAGGGAGTACCGGGAGCAGGTACCATTTTTATTACCCAGACTGTGGAAAAGGCGGTGAACCGGAATGACATTTGAGGAAAAGCTGACCAATCAGGAGTATGACAGGATATGGCAGGAATACTGCGGATTTCTGGACCTGGACATGGCGTCTTATATGAAAATCCAGAGAAGGCTTTTGGAGGAGCAGATGGGACTCTGGTGCGCCAGCCCTCTTGGAAAGAAAATTCTAAAGGACAAGAGACCGGAGAATATAGAGGAGTTTAGGGCCATGGTGCCGTTGACTACCTATGAGGATTATGCGGATGTTCTTCTCCTTAAGAAGGAGGACATGCTTCCTGATAAACCCATTATATGGATACAGACCACGTGGGAGGGCGGCAAGCATCCCATTAAGGTGGCACCCTACACCAGCGGCATGCTGAAGACCTATAAAAATAATATCCTGACCTGCCTGATGATGGCAACCAGCAAGGGAAGGGGAAGTTTTGACATTGGAATCGGAGATACATTTTTGTATGGCCTGGCGCCTTTGCCCTATATCACGGGCCTGATTCCCCTGGGATTGTCGGACGAGCTCCATATAGAGTTTCTTCCTCCGGTGGACGAGGCCGTAAACATGACCTTTTCCGAGCGGAATAAGAAGGGATTCAAGATGGGGTTGGGAAAGGGCATTGATTTCTTCTTTGGCATGGGCAGCGTGGCTTATTTTGTGAGCATGAGTATTGCCAGCCTGTCCGAGGGTGGTAAGAAGGGCGGCTCTTTCCTTAAAAAGCTGTTCACCATGCCCCCCTCCATGACTCTGCGGTATCTTAAGGCTAAGAAACAGTGTGAAAAGGAAGGACGGGGACTGATGCCCAAGGACCTGTTCAGGCTGAAGGGATTTCTGTGCGCCGGAACAGATAACCGCTGCTATAAAGATGACCTGGAGGAACTGTGGGGCATCAGGCCCGTGGAGGTGTTTGCGGGGACAGAGCCCAGTTTTATCGGGACAGAGACATGGAACCGCAATGGACTGTACTTTTTTCCGGATGCATGCTTTTATGAATTTATACCGGAAACGGAAATGTACAAGAATCTGGATGATCCCTCCTATGTTCCCAGGACCATATGTATGGATGAGGTGGCAGCCGGAGAGGTGTATGAAATTGTCCTTACCGTGCTGAAAGGCGGGGCGTTTGCCCGGTACCGGGTAGGGGATGTTTACCGCTGTCTGGGACTTACCAGCAAGGAGGATGAGACACGGATTCCCAGGTTTGAGTACATCGACCGGGTACCGGATATTATTGATATCGCCGGTTTTACAAGGATTTCGGAAAATTCCATTAAGAATGTTATCAGCCTTTCCGGAATTGATGTGACAGACTGGGCGGCCCTTAAGGAGTTTACTGAGGACAGAGGGAGGCCATACCTCCATATGTACGTGGAACTGGCGCCGGGCTGCGTGGTGAACCGGGCCGTAAGCAGGGAACTTCTGAAGGAACACCTGACCATTTATTTTAAATACGTGGACCAGGATTACCATGATTTGAAACGGATACTGGGTATGGACCCGCTGGAGATAACGGTCCTGCGGTGCGGCACCTTTGCCTCCTATCGGGAAAAGACAGGAAAGACACTGCGGCATATCAACCCGTCCATCCACGATATACAGGAAATGATAAAGATGCAGGCGGCTTTTGACGGGCACAGGAGATATTAGGAGATACTGATTGTATGAGAAGCTATGTTTTTATATCCATAACAGCTTTATATTTCTATACCTTTCTTATGCTGGCTTTTATGTCGGCTAAGAAATCACGGCTGATTCGTGATTTTATCGCTGTGCTGGGCGCCATGATTCTGTGGACCGGCGGTTCCCTTTTGATGAGACTTCGGGCCTGGCCGTCCTATGAGATGTGGTTTCATGTTTCGCTGGCAGGAATCAGCTTGGTGCCATGTGCGTTTTTCTGTTTTATCAGGGATTTCTGCGGCCATAAGGCGAAAAGCTCCCATAAAATATGGCTGGTGCTTATCCTTCTGGTGAATCTCTATAATATATGGACAGGAAACCTGGTCCAGCCGCCTGCCATTGAGTGGAGTGGAGCCGGCGCCGTGTTTGTCTATCATATGGACTGGCGTGCCAGCATTATGTACGGACTCTGTTTCCTGGTAATCATACATACGGCCGCCATCATATGGAGCAGCCGGAAAAACAGGGCCCTGAAGGCCAAGGTGGTTCCGCTGCTGTCAGGCATACTCCTGCTGTTTGCAGGCAATATGGCCGTGCCTCTGTTCAATGGATTTCCCATTGATATCCTGTCAGGGGTGCTGAATGCAGGGGTGATGTTCTATACGCTTTATTCCAGGCATGTGTTCCGCATGACCCTGCTGGTATCCAGAGGCAACTGCTATATCATTGCCATGGCTGTAAGCGCCCTGGCCTTTTACAATGTGGCCCAGACCCTGGACGGCATCATCCGCAGGGATATACCGATGCTGGCTCCTTTCAGCGTCATGATTGTGGCTACTATGACCATGCTGGTCACTCTGCTGATTTATATGGTGGCCAAGGGATTTTTTGACCGGATTTTTATTAAGGAGGAGGTGAGCCAGACAGAGCGGCTCAGCGAATATACCGCCATTGTGTCCCAATCCCTCAGACTGACTGAAATCCTGAATGCCCTGGTGAACGTCATAGGAAATACCCTGCACACAAGGAAGATTTATATTTGCATCAGGGATTCCCAGGGGAATTATCCGGCTGTATTCAGCAGCAGTCCCCTGGATGACAAGAATTTTTCCCTGGCAGGCAGCGCGCCGCTTATCAACTGGCTTAAAAGCCATGATTCCTGTCTGCTGCTTAAGGATTTCCGCAGGACCGTGGAATATAAGTCCATGTGGGAGGAAGAAAAATACCAGATGGAAGTCCTTAAGATTGAGTGTATTCTGCCTCTTAAGGATGGGAACGACCTGGCTGGTCTGGTGCTTTTAGGGGGCAGGGAGAAGCGGGGAAAGATGCGTACCCAGGGATATTCTGAGGAGGACATTATATTCCTTAACTCCATTGAATCCGTAAGCTCCATTGCGGTGAAGAACTCCAGGCTCTATGAAAAGGCATATGAGGAAGCCAGAACAGATGAGCTTACCGGACTTTTGAACCGGAAATATTTCTGCCAGACACTGGAGGAAAATTACGAAAAATGCAGGCGGACCTCCCTGGCCCTTGTCATCTTCAACGTGGATGATTTTAAGCTGTACAACCAGCTTTACGGCAATCATGAGGGAGATAAGGCACTGGTGCATATTGCGCGTATCATACAGGGGACTGTGGGGGATAACGGATACTGCGGACGCTACAGCGGCAAGGAATTTGCCGTCATCCTGCCTGATTATGATATCTATTCAGCGCAGAACCTGGCTGAGAACATTTCGCGGCAGATCCAGAATATGAATCTGGACTGTACGGACACTTACTTAAAGCCCCTGACTGTCAGCTGCGGAATCTGCGCGGCTCCGTACGCAGCCGCGTCCATGAATGAGCTCATATCCAACGCAGACTGTGCGGTATACCATGTGAAGCGTTCCGGAAAGAACGGAATCCGGGTATACTCGGACGGAATCATCGGGGTGAGGGATACAGACGAGGGACTGGCAAAGAAGCACCGAAGCATGTATTCTGAGTATGCTCCCACCATCTATGCCCTGACAGCTGCCATTGACGCAAAGGACCATTATACATTCCAGCATTCCAAGAATGTGGCCTATTATGCCCATGCCATGGGACAGGCCCTGAAAACCAGCGAGGAATACCAGGAGATTCTTAAGGAGTCGGCCCTGCTTCACGATATCGGAAAAATAGGGATACCGGAAAACATACTGAATAAAACCGGAAAATTGACGGACGAGGAGTACAGTACCATGAAACGCCATGTGGAGGCATCCGTGGAAATCATACGCCACCTTCCCTCCATGGATTATGTGATTCCCGCTGTCCTGGGACATCATGAGCGGTATGACGGAAGGGGATATCCCAGGCGCATCGCAGGGAAGGATATACCTCTGGCAGCAAGAATCCTTTGTATTGCAGATTCCTTTGACGCCATGGTATCCAAGCGCAGCTATAAACCCAGCATGTCGGTGGAATTCGCTGTCAATGAGCTGGAACGGGGCGCGGGAACACAGTTTGATCCGGAGCTGGTGCCGGTATTTATCGGCCTGCTGAAGGATGGAATGATCAGGCCTGCGCTGAACGACGGGAATGACGTCTGCAGCAGGGAGCCGGAAGGGACGGATGCGGAGATTTAATAAATGCATATAAAATGGGTATGAAATAAAATTATTATAAAATAAAATGATGCAGAAAAGCCTGTTCACACATTATACAGCGTGAACAGGCTTTTATATAGGGGTTGGTCAGAGCACAGCCGGAACATGGTCAGAGCCTCATCAGAATACCAACTGTACCAGCATCATGTAGCACAACGTTCCCAGCGCAATGCTGGCAAGGGTATTTCTCTTCCAGAGGTGGAGTCCCACCACCACGGCAACGGATATAAGCTCCGGCAGGCCATAAGGGTAGGCTAAAGGTGTGATTCCCTTCAGGCAGTAGACCACCAGCACGGCCATGATGGCGGCCGGGAGAATGGTTCCCAGGTAGCGGACCAGCCCGGGGACTTCTTTTTTACCGCCAAAGAGAAGGAAGGGAAGCCAACGGGTTACCTGGGTGCACAGAGCGCAAACCAGTATGGTAATTAGTACATAATTTGATTGGGTCATGGTTTAATCCTCCTCCATTTTCTGTTCCACAGTCCTGCGCAGGAACAGCAGCATGGCTACGGCAGCTGCCAGGGCAGGAAGGATGAAGTTGGAAGAGCGGATGAGCACCAGAAACAGTGCGCCGCATATAAAACCGGTGACAGCCGGTATATGGGTCTTTGCCGCCTTCCACTGGTCCACGCATATGACCACAAACAGGGCGGTCATGGCAAAATCAATGCCTGTGGTGTCAAAGGTAATGAGCTCACCCATAAGGGCGCCCAGCACTGACCCGGCTATCCAGTAGCACTGATCAAAAAAAGCGGTAAAGAAGGTGGCTGCCTTCCATTCCCTGTCTGTAAAGTCAGCCGGACGGGCCATGGAACATAACAGGGAATAAGTTTCATCCGTCAGAGAAAATACCATATATGGATAGGTCTTTCTCATTTCCTTGAAGCGCTCGATGAAGGTGAGTCCGTAAAATGCATGGCGGCTGTTGATAAAGAGGGTCATGACAGCCGTGGTCACATAGCTTAAGCCGCCGGTGAGGATGCCCACCAGGGCAAACTGCATGGAACCCGCGTAAACCAGGGTGCTGATGAGAAAGGCCCAGAACACACTCAAACCGGATTTCTGCAACAGGAGGCCAAAGGCGATTCCTAAGAACAGGTAGCCGAGGAATATGGGGATGGTCTTTATCAGAGCGAATTTTGCTGCTTTTTTCATGGTTTGGTAAATCTCCTCATATTTGTACATAATTTAGCACATTAATATAGTATAGCAGACATAGGACAAGATTTCCACTGCAAAATGTATTTTCCCCTTTCACTGATAAAAGAATTGTGTTATGATTAATAATTATATTTATCACAATAGCAACGTAACGGAGGAACAATTATGGCAGACAAGGATACCGTAATGGAAACTGAGGAAAAGGAGGTAGTCTCCAGGAATTTCATTGAACAGGAGATTGACAAGGACCTGGCAGAGGGCGTTTATGACCATGTCCAGACCCGTTTCCCGCCGGAGCCAAACGGTTATTTGCACATCGGACATGCCAAGTCCATCTTACTGAACTACGGCCTGGCACAGAAGTACGGCGGCAAGTTCAACCTGCGTTTTGACGATACAAACCCCACAAAGGAAAAGACTGAATTCGTGGAGTCCATCATGGATGACGTGAAGTGGCTGGGAGCTGATTTCGAGGACAGGCTTTTCTTTGCGTCCAATTATTTTGACCAGATGTACGAGTGCGCCGTATTCCTGATTAAGAAGGGAAAGGCGTTTGTCTGTGACCTGACAGCCGACCAGATCAGGGAGTACAGGGGAGACTTTACCACACCCGGCAAGGAGAGTCCTTACAGGAACCGTTCCGTGGAGGAGAATCTTGCTCTGTTTGAGGAGATGAAGGAGGGAAAGTACCAGGATGGAGAAAAGGTGCTGAGAGCCAAGATTGATATGGCTTCCCCTAATATCAACATGAGGGATCCTGTTATCTACCGCGTTGCCCGCATGTCCCACCACAACACAGGCGACAAGTGGTGCATCTATCCCATGTATGATTTCGCCCATCCCATTGAGGATGCCATTGAACACATTACCCATTCCATCTGCACCCTGGAATTTGAGGACCACAGGCCTCTCTATGACTGGGTGGTGAAGGAGTGCGAGTTTGAGAATCCGCCGCGCCAGATTGAGTTCGCCAAGCTGTATCTGACCAATGTGATAACCGGCAAGCGCTATATCAAGAAGCTGGTGGAGGATAACATCGTGGACGGCTGGGACGACCCGCGTCTGGTGTCAATCGCGGCTCTGAGGAGAAGGGGATATACACCGGAGGCCATCAAGATGTTCGTGGAGATGGTTGGCGTATCCAAGGCCAACAGCTCCGTGGACTACGCCATGCTGGAATACTGTATCCGCGAGGACTTAAAGCTTAAGAAGCCCCGTATGATGGCTGTTCTGAATCCGGTGAAGCTGGTCATTGACAATTATCCGGAAGGACAGGTGGAGATGTTGGATGTTCCCAATAATCTGGAGAATCCGGAGCTGGGAGACAGGAAGGTGCCGTTTGGGCGGGAGCTTTATATTGAGCGGGAGGATTTTATGGAAGAGCCTCCTAAAAAGTATTTCCGTATGTTCCCCGGCAACGAGGTACGCCTGATGGGCGCATATTTCGTGAAGTGTACAGGATGTGAGAAGGATGCCGACGGCAACATTACCGTGGTACACGGCACCTATGATCCGGAGACAAAGAGCGGTTCCGGTTTTGAGGGACGCAAAGTAAAGGGAACCATCCACTGGGTGGCTGTTCCTACAGCAAGACAGGTGGAGTGCCGCCTTTATGAGAATATTGTGGACGAGGAGAAGGGCAAGCTGAATGAAGACGGCAGCCTGAACTTAAATCCCAACTCCCTGGTTGTGTTACAGGAGTGCTACGTAGAGCCGGCCCTGGCAGAGGGAGAGGCCTATGACAGCTATCAGTTTGTGCGCAACGGTTTCTTCTGTGTGGACTGCAAGGACAGCACGCCCCAGAAGCCGGTGTTTAACCGGATTGTATCCTTAAAGAGCTCATTTAAGCTTCCCAAATAGGATGAACCATAAGGTAATAACAGATAAGTCAAAGCAGTCATTAATGCGATAAAGAAAATGCCGGGGAACCTGATGAAAAAGGTCCCCGGCATTTTCTTTATCGCATTAATGACTGTATTCCATGCATAATCCGGTGACGGATCACCTGATAACGCGTAATCTGATAGTACGCCATTTAATAATACCGGCAGGATATGAAGCGGTATTTAAACAGTTCGTAGAGAAAACGTATGCCGATGATGATATATATGGCTGTGCCTGCCGCAAACAAAGCCATAAAGAATACATAGAGTCCCACATACATGCTGATTCTGGAGGCGGCGATAAGTCCAAGGCAGAGATAGGTAAACTTGAAAACCTTGCGCTCCAGACGGTGTACCGGTATACGGAACACCCGCTTGATGATGGATGCCAGGGACACTATGAACAGCGGGTAAAGCGCATCCACAGACAGACCTGCCAGCAGCTGGTACCATTCCGGAAGGTTCCTTATCTCGCTGTGCTTCTCTATGGCTGTGAACACCAGGATGTGCACGGACACGGTCAGCAGCACAATGGCCGCAGCCCCTATGAAACAGCGGAAAGCCAGTGAATGTTCCTTTTTGGGAGATAGCTTCTTTAACATATTCAGAGTCTGTTCGCTCATGTCCATCCGTCCTTTCTCAACTGATTTTATTGGATTGTCTTCCTACTTTTATTATAATTCCATACCGTGGTGATTACAATATACAAATCAGAAAAAATAGTATATTATCTCAAAATAATCTTTGTATTTTGCTTGAATAATACAAATTAACAGAATAAACATAAAAATATATTGACATCTCTCTTTTGGACTGGTATGATTAAAATGTTTATTTCAAATACAAATGATAATGCCAGTTTGCGGCAGGAAGGGGCGGAAAATGGAATTGATAGTACCCTTTGACAGTCAGTCAGAAAGTCCTCTCTATGAACAGATTTACCAGTACATAAAAAACGAAATCCGCCAGGGAAAGCTGGAGGCCGGTAGCCGTCTGCCTTCCACCCGTATACTGGCCAGGAACCTGAGGCTGAGCCGCAGTACCACCCAGATGGCCTATGACCAGCTGCTGTCTGAAGGGTATATAGAGGCACTGCCGTGCAAGGGTTATTTTGTCTGCAAGATAGAGGAGCTGGTGGAAGTACGGCAAAAGGGAGGCGGTTCTTTTGTAGAGCCGGGAGACACCGGAAAGGACCGTTACCAGGTGGATTTTTCTCCCAGAGGAATTGATCTGGACAGTTTTCCCTTTAATACGTGGAGGAAAATCAGCAGGAATACGCTGGTGGATGATAACAAGGAGATGTTTGCGGCAGGAGACCCCCAGGGGGAAAGGGCTCTCAGGACTGCCATAGGAGATTACCTCCATTCCGCCAGGGGGGTGGACTGCAGGCCGGAACAGATACTCATCGGCGCAGGAAGCGAGTATCTGCTGATGCTCCTATCCCAGATTCTGGGAAACGGCAGGAAAATCGCCATGGAAAACCCCACATACAAGCAGGCATACAGAGTGCTTAAGGGCGAGGGATATCCTGTGATTCCCGTGGACATGGACCGGCATGGAATGGATGTGCAGCGGCTTTCCCGCAGCAGCGCGGATGTGGCCTATGTTATGCCCTCCCATCAGTATCCCACAGGGATTGTCATGCCTGTGAAGCGGCGGCAGGAGCTGCTGGCCTGGGCTTACAGCGGTGCAGACCGGTATCTGATAGAGGATGATTATGACAGCGAGTTCCGATACAAGGGAAAGCCTATTCCCGCGCTGCAGGGAATGGACCGGGGCGGCCGTGTGATTTACATGGGAACATTTTCCAAGTCCATAGCCCCGGCTATCCGTGTGGGATTCATGGTGCTGCCGGAGCATTTGCTGGAGGCATACCGGGAAAGAGCCGGTTTCTATCTTTCTACGGTGTCCAGGATTGACCAGAACATTCTCTATCAGTTTATAACCCAGGGATATTATGAGAGACACCTGAACCGCATGAGAGCCCTGTACAAGGGAAAACATGATGCTCTGATGGCAGGGCTTAAGGAACTGGAGGACCGGTTTTTAATCAGGGGAGAATATGCAGGGCTGCATGTGCTTTTGACCCACAGGCAGGGAGAGGCGGAGGAAAGTCTGGTGGCCCGTGCGGCTGAACTGGGAGTGAAGGTTTATGGGATATCAGGCTGCTTCATACAGCCGGAGGAAAAGCTGTTTGATTCAACCGTTATGCTGGGATATGCCAGTCTCAGCGAGGAGGAAATCCGAAATGGCGCTAAGTTACTGGCTAAGGCCTGGACGTTTTAAGGTGCTGCATGGATTTTTTAGACGGCAGGCAGGATGAGGGGTTAAATAACAGATAATATAGCAGGTAATATAGCAGGTAATATAACAGGAAAAATGACAGGAAAGGAATGGTATGCCATGAAGGGCAGGAATAATACATGGACAGATATGGCTGCTGCCGCTGCTTTTGCAGCGGTACTGGGAATCAGTGCCTTCTGGGGGCAGCATGACAGGGCCTATGACCAGGCAGGAACGGCGGGCAGCGCTTATGGCCGGATGTATAACCAGGCAGGTCCGGCGGATGAAGATGGCGGTCCCGCGGGGAAGGCTGGGGCTTATCCAGGTCCCGCAGGGGCTGCGCAGGCGGCAGAAGGCGCAGGGGAGGACCTGGCCCGGACGGGAGGGGAAGACGCAGAGATCCTTCCGGATGTGACAGAATCCCAGAAGGCGGTTCTGGACAAAATCGTAAAGGCACTAGAGGCACAGGATTTGGAGACTGCCGCCCAGGTTATGGACAGCGGTGAGGAGGAGCTTGTGACCCTGTTTTATGAGGTCATGGATGGGGCGCGGTATCTTTATGACGGCCGGTCATTCAGCCAGTCCATGGAGGGTGAGGGGCTGGTCCTTACCATGCCTAAGACCCTGTATTACGGTACCTTTAAGGGCGGCAGGCCGGAGGGGGAATGTACGGCCCTTCAGGTGGTTGAACTGGATGCCCCCAGGTATGATTACTCCCAGGGATTGTGGAAGGATGGGAAGATGGAGGGCCTGGGCCATACAGGATACTGCTATTATGAGACCAGCCCGGAAGGGGAAGCCAGAGATGTGTGCAAGACAGGAAGGTTTTCCGGTGACAGGCTGGAGGGAGAGGTAACCTATACCACCCTGAACCAGGAGGGAGAGACATCCACCTGGATGCTGGAAGTAAAGGACGGTACGGTACAGTTGGATGACCGTTGGATCTATATAGAGGAACGTGGGGAGTATCAGCTTATGTCCCAGGAGGATGACAGCCATGCCTATATTATGGATGAGCAGCTGGCTGACCAGCCTGTGTGGATTAACCTTCTGGCCTGGGAGGAATAAAGGAGTCAAAAAGAGTTAAAAAGAAGAAAAAAAGAGTAAACGGATAAATGAAATACAGAATAAAGTGCCAAAAAACTCCGGGAACATGAACTGTCATGCTCCCGGGGTTTTTCTGTTTTGGTTCATATACATGGTCTTAAACCGCTGTGTTATTCCAGCGTATCTTCCTCGATGATAGCGGTAGAGCGGCCTGCTTCCGATTTCTCAGGCTCCTCGCTGCTGTCGTCGTAATCATCTTCCGTAAGATCTCCTGAATCATAGGAGGAGCTGCCGTCCATGCGGCGGTAATCATAGAGGTCGTCCTCGTCCACATAGTCGTCGTCCAGAAAGCCCTCATCTTCAAACAAATCAGAATCATCATCCTTATCCCTGGAGTGCTCATCCATGAAATCCGCTTTCTTTGTCTTCACGGTCTGCAGTGCAATCTGGGCCGTGTCCACGGCAGCGGAAACCGCCTCATGGGCCGTGTCCGACAGCAGGCTTCCGGCATCCTTAAGGACATTCTTCGTTGCCTGGGCCATATCTTTGGCAGCCACCTTGAATTCGTCCTTGCTGGAGGAAAGAGAGATGTAATTGCGGTCCAGGCTGCGTGTATCAATGGTGCGATCTGTCCCGTCCTCGTCGGTTCTGTCCTCGCCGCCATCCTCGAATTCCCGGAAATCCTTTTCCAGCTCCCTGTGGTATGTCTTATACTGAAGTACGTAGGAAACGCCGGCAGCCACAGCACCGGTTACTGCTGCAAATGCCACGAATTTACCCCAACCTTTCTTTGCCATGCCAAAAACCCCTTTCTTGTAATGGTGATGCATAAAAGCTCCCCTATGGGTCATATTATGCCTTATTGTTATTATTGTAATACGAATGGAAAAAAAAAGAAACAGCAAATTGTAAAAAAACAATAAAATTAAAAGAAATTAGCACTCAACTCTTGACAGTGCTAATAACTGGTGATATAACATATCATGTGAGCAAAAGAAAGCATTAAGGAAAATAATCAAGAAAGAAAAATCAGAATATCGAGCAAGGAGGAATTCAATTATGAAGTTAGTACCATTGTTTGACAAGGTAGTGTTAAAGCAGTTAGTTGCAGAAGAGACAACGAAGTCCGGCATCGTCCTTCCGGGGGCAGCCAAGGAGAAGCCGCAGCAGGCAGAGGTCATTGCAGTGGGACCAGGCGGAGTTATTGACGGCAAGGAAGTAACCATGCAGGTTAAGGCCGGCGACAAGGTAATCTACTCCAAGTACTCAGGAACAGAAGTAGAGATTGAGGATGAGAAGTACGTTATCGTAAAGCAGAACGATATCCTGGCAGTTGTTGAATAATAAATAAAACAGTAGAACATAAAATATTGGAGGTTGATGAAAGATGGCAAAGCAGATTAAATATGGCGTAGAAGCCCGCAAGGCACTGGAAGCAGGCGTTAACCAGTTAGCAGATACCGTACGTGTGACCCTTGGACCGAAGGGACGCAACGTTGTCCTGGATAAGTCCTTCGGCGCTCCGTTAATTACAAACGACGGTGTTACCATTGCAAAGGAAATCGAGCTGCAGGATCCATATGAGAACATGGGCGCACAGCTGATCAAGGAAGTTGCTTCCAAGACCAACGATGTGGCCGGAGACGGTACCACCACAGCAACTGTTCTGGCTCAGGCCATGGTAAACGAAGGAATGAAGAACCTGGCAGCAGGCGCAAACCCAATCGTACTGAGAAAAGGTATGAAGAAGGCTACAGACGCAGCTGTAGAAGCTATCAAGAAGATGAGCAAGCCGATCAACGGAAAAGAGCAGATTGCAAGGGTAGCTGCCATCTCTGCTTCCGATGATGAAGTGGGAACCATGGTAGCAGACGCTATGGAGAAGGTTTCCAAGGACGGCGTCATCACCATTGAAGAATCCAAGACAATGAAGACAGAGCTTGACCTGGTTGAAGGTATGCAGTTTGACAGAGGTTACCTGTCCGCTTATATGTGCACAGATATGGATAAGATGGAAGCTAACTTAGACGATCCATACGTGCTGATTACTGATAAGAAGATCTCCAACATCCAGGATCTGCTTCCTCTGTTAGAGCAGGTTGTTAAGATGGGCGCAAGACTTCTCATCATCGCTGAGGATGTGGAAGGCGAAGCACTGACCACCCTGATTGTAAACAAGCTGAGAGGCACATTCAACGTAGTGGCTGTGAAGGCTCCCGGCTACGGCGACAGAAGGAAAGAGATGCTGCAGGATATCGCTATCCTGACAGGCGGCACTGTTATCTCCGAGGAACTGGGCCTGGATCTGAAGGATGCAACCATGGAGCAGTTAGGACGTGCAAAATCCGTTAAGGTTCAGAAAGAGAACACCATCATCGTTGACGGCATGGGCGACAAGGATGCCATTTCCGCAAGGGTATCCCAGATTCGCAAGCAGATCGAGGAAACCACCTCTGATTTTGACAGAGAGAAGCTGCAGGAGCGTCTGGCTAAGCTGGCAGGCGGTGTAGCCGTTATCCGTGTTGGCGCTGCAACCGAGACAGAGATGAAGGAAGCCAAGCTTCGTATGGAAGATGCGCTGAACGCCACAAGAGCAGCCGTAGAGGAAGGTATCATCGCAGGCGGCGGTTCTGCTTATGTACACGCAGCAGGAGAAGTAAAGAGTGTTGCTGACGGACTGGAAGGCGATGAGAAGACCGGCGCCAGAATCATCTTAAAGGCTCTGGAGGCTCCTCTGTTCCACATCGTGGCCAACGCAGGACTGGAAGGCTCCGTTATTGTAAATAAGGTAAAAGAATCCCCTGTAGGCCATGGCTTTGATGCTTACAAGGAAGAGTATGTGGATATGATTGAAGCAGGCATCCTGGATCCTGTAAAGGTTACAAGAAGCGCACTTCAGAACGCAACCAGCGTTGCTTCCACACTGCTGACAACAGAGACTGTTGTTGCAAACATCAAGGAGCCGGCTCCGGCAGGCCCGGCAGCACCTGATATGGGCGGAATGTATTAATCCCCCAGACACGATATTTGATTGATAGAGCATAATAAGGATGGGACACAGCACAGGAATATGTGTGCTGCTGTCCCATCCTTTTTGCTCTCCTGCCGCACGTGCGGGGAAGCTCTTTTTTATACGGCTCTTTGTCAATAGTTGGGGTGGGATTTGTTAAAATCCCGCCCCAATTCTATGAAA
>ERZ781275.230-NODE-230-length-70422-cov-4.293760_pt1 | contig 70422 bp, 67 predicted proteins | sample MGYA00375853_ERZ781275 | MGnify/ENA primary metagenome ERZ781275 (study PRJEB29790, sample SAMN03653691) | human gut metagenome | host: Homo sapiens | place: USA: Dallas, Texas | collected 2012-07-23 | study: EMG produced TPA metagenomics assembly of the Gut...
GCATTGACTGTGGGATGCCAGTACCCGTGATCTATAACCAGAAAAAGAACATTTACGAAACGGTAAGAGGTTGACTTAAACCCAATCGCCGTTAAGAAAATAAGGAGGATGCGATTTGACCAAAAAAGAACTGTCCCAGCTTTTCTACTTAAACCGGGAAATTGAACAAAATAAAAAAAGATTAGCAGAGTTAGAGGAAGCTGCGATAAGTTGTACAGCCGGAGAAATAACCGGAATGCCGCATGGAAGTGGGAGTGTCGATAAGTTAGGGAATTATGCGGCTGAGATCGCCGATTTGAAGGCATTAATCGAACTGAACATCCAAAAATGCTGGTATGAGTTGAATCGGATCAATCGCTATATCCAGGGGGTAGAGGACAGCTTTATGCGTCAAGTGTTAACCTATCGCTATGTGAATGGCCTATCTTGGAACCAGATCGCTTTAAGTATTGGGGGAGGAAACACGGCCGACAGTGTTAGAATGGCACATAATCGATTTTTGAAAGAAAATTAATGTTGTTCGTTTTGTTCGGTGGATTCATGCTATTATGTTAGCATGAGAATTTTCAATAGGGACCATGACCTCGGTAAGCTCCGGCACCGGGGTCTTTTGATACTACGATAAAAGTTATAAGAATCGTTGTGCGTGAAAAGATATTTGCAAAAAGGTTTTAATTTTGTTCTTTGGAAAGTAGAGGAGCAAGGAAAGGAGGAAACATCATGCAGCAAGAAGTAGCACCCTGCGCGAGAGCGGAATATGGTTTTAAGATCCGCTGCGCACAAGGGTTCAGTACGGCTATCGCCAAAGAGATTCCAACGTTGTTAAGATCATACGACATCCAGGAAGGGGTGACCGTCATTGCCAGCGCCATTACATGTAACCAAGTGCTCTGCCGGATACTGGTAAGAAACGATCCAGGCGATTCGGATGAAAGCCTGTTTGATCGGGTGAAAACCATTATCCTTGCCAACTATGACACCACGTTGGAACATGAGGCACGGTATGTTTGACTATGGGTCTGGCAAGTGGAAACGGAAAAGCCGACACATCTTAAGGCTGGATGGTTATAAGTGCCGGGTGGCGGCCATGTATGGCAGGACCGAGGAGGCAAAGATTGTCCATCACATTTACCCGGCAGATGAATACCCAGAGTATGCCTGGGCAGACTGGAACCTGATCAGCGTCAGCCTGGCATCGCATAACAAATTAGAAAACCGTGCTACAGGTGAGCTGACCGAGTTAGGACAGGCACTCCAGGACAGCACAGAGCCTGGGGTAGACTGGCGCCGGGATATGGGGCGGCAGAAAACGCGGCCTGGAAAGAAAAAAAGCCCCCCTCCCTTGGCCTGAAAAAAATTAAAACCCGTCTACTGGTGGGGGTGCCCTCTTTCCAATAGAGCGGCAATCTGAAAATATTTTTTCCGAATTGAAAGAAGGTGGTGAGCGTGAGTAAAAATATCCCACAAAAAGAGACCATCAAAAAGCGGACCATCCAATACATGAAAGAGCTGGGAACCTATAAAAAACAATACAATCAGGTCATCGAAGTTTTTTCAGATATGCTGTATCAATACAATTATCTCAGCAGAAAATTTGAAGAAAGTGGTTATCAGGTGATGATTGAAACCGAGAAAAGTGGGGGCAAAAAAAGCCCGATTCTCGCAAGCCTTGAAAACCTTCGGAAGGATATCGGCGTTTATTCAGACCGGTTAATGCTCAACGCCAAAACCTACAACGCCGAGATCGAACAGCCAAAGGAAGAAAAGTCTGTGTTTGCCGCTTTGTTAGAGAGGCAGAAAAAATAAATGGATTTAAGCCGTATTGATTCCCCGCATTTTAAGACAGCTTATGCGTATGCGGAGAAAATCGCAAGTAAAAAGATACCCGTCAACATTGACCGGATTCTGGCTTGCAAGCGGTTTTTGAACGATCTCACAAGAGAGGACTTGGATTTCAGGCAAAACGATTTTGATTTTGTGATCGATCTGATTGAGGGCACGATCCACCATGTTCGAGGTGAGGATGAAACGGGTGTGAGTTTCAGGGGTACCCCCATGCTTTTAACCGACTGGCAGAAATTTGTGGCAGTGAATTTGTTCGGTTTTTATAAGAAAGATTCCGGGATACGGCGCTTCAATGAGGCGCTGATTTTTTTGCCAAGGAAACAGGGGAAGACCTCTTTCTCCGCAGCTCTGGCACAGGCAAAAAGTATCTTAGACCGGCAGTCCGGCGCCAAGACCTATATTGTGGCCAACTCCGTAAAACAAACCATGGAATCTTTTGAGTTTCTTCGGGACAATGTGGAGGTGCTGCGGCGCGATGTTCATAAGCTGCGGATTCTTGACAATAACCAGGAGCACAGCATACGGATTGACTTTGGGGACGGAACAGCCGATATTTTTGCCATCGCAAACCAGGAGGACAAGCTGGACTCCTTAAACTGCAACTGCTTGATTTTGGATGAGCTGCATGCCTGGAAACGCGCTGGTTCAAAGAAGTACACCTTGATGAAAAACGCCATGAAAGCCTATCGAAACAAATTGCTGATCGGGATATCCACCGCCGGCGATATCCCGGACGGCTTCCTGGCCAACCGCCTCAAAACTTTGCATGCGGTATTAGAGGGGTCCATCACCGATAAAGCTTACGATGCCTATTTTATTTTTATCTGTAAAGCGGATCAGGATAAAGACGGGAATCTGATCAATGCCGCCGGAGAGATCACCAGCATGGATGATCCGGAAGTGTTACAAATGTGCACCCCTTCCATCGGCGTCACTGTGACCCTTGAGGAATTACTGAACGATGCCGCCCAGGCCATGAACGAGCCGCAGCTTCGTTCAGAGTTTTACAATAAAACCCTGAACGTGTTCACCAATGCGATCCAGGCGTATTTCGACATTCGTGAATTTATCCATTCAGATGTCCTTTACAAGTGGACCCTGGAAGAATTGGCCAGGCTGCCGATTAAATGGTACGGCGGCGCGGATCTGTCAAAGATGTGGGATTTAACCGGCGTGGCTTTGCATGGCCGATATAAAGAGGTCGATATTGCCATCACCCACGGATTCATGCCCGTAACCGCCGCGCATATCAAAGCGGATGAGGATAACATACCGTTTTTATGGTGGGAAGAACAGGGATGGCTGACACTGTGTAATTCGGATGTGATTGAATATGAAGACCCGGTTCGATGGTTTATCGATATGCGTAAAGCAGGCTTTAAAATCAAATGGGTCGGTTATGACCGGCGGTATTCCAGAGAGTTTGTCATGAAAATGAAAAAAGCCGGTTTCCGGACCAGGGACCAGTCGCAGCTCTATACCGAAAAGACCGAGGCCTTCCGTGAAATTGAGAAACAGGTTAAGAAAAAACAGTTTACCTATATCGGCAATAAGGCATATGAATATTGTGTCGGAAACGTCCAGGCCATTGAGGATTCCGATGATTTTGTACGATTCAAAAAAATTGAGAGCACGCAACGCATCGACCTTTTTGATGCGGATGTCATCGCCTGTAAGCAGATGATGATCGACCTTGAAAAATCCGGCAATGCAAAAGTCTGGGTAGAATAGGAGTTTTAAATGAGCAAAAAGAAAAATAAAAAGAAAAATGTCCGCGCGGAGCCAAAAGGCTCTTTTTTAATTTCGACCACGGCCCATGATCTATTGTGCATCGATGGTTATACCCGTTTATCGGATAATCCGGAGATTACGGCAGCCGTTTATAAGATGGCAGATCTGATCTCCAGCATGACCATCCATTTGATGGAAAATACCGACACCGGAGATGTGCGGGTTCAGAATGAGCTATCCCGCAAAATCGACATTAATCCATGCAGCTATCTGACCCGAAAGAATTTTATCTTTCAGATTGTCCGATCACTGCTCTTGGAAGGGGATGGAAACGCCGTTGTGCGGCCAAAGACCCGTGAGGGCTACCTGGAAGATCTGATCCCGTTACCCGGCCAGCAGGTCAGTTTTGTCCCCTATGGGGACGCCTACCGGATTGTTTGGAACGGCAAGACCTGGGACCCGGGCGATATGCTCCATTTTATGATGAATCCGGACCGGAACGATTTCTGGAGGGGAACAGGCTACCGCGTGATCTTAAAAGACGTGGTCGAAAACCTGAGACAGGCCGCCAAAACCAAAAAAGGCTTTATGGAAAGCAAATGGCAGCCTTCCGTGATTGTGAAAGTGGATGCCCTGACGGATGAATTTGCCAGCAAGGATGGGCGAAAAAAGCTCATGGAGCAGTACATTGAAAGCAACGAGGCCGGAGAGCCATGGTTCATTCCAGCGGAACAGTTTGCGGTTGAACAGGTGAAACCCCTGTCCCTGACGGATATCGCCCTGCCGGATTCCGTGAAATTGGACAAGCGGACCGTGGCGGCCGTGTTGGACGTTCCGACTTTCATCGTCGGGGAAGGAAGCTTCAACGCAGAGGAATGGAACAATTTTATCAATACGAGAATCCGCGCTCTCTGCGCAGCCATTGAGCAGGAACTGACGAAAAAGCTGATTATCCGGCCGGATTGGTACTTTCGTTTTAATATCCGGTCACTCTATGCCTATGACATTGAAAAACTGAGCAATGTCGGGGCCAATATGTATACCCGCGGCATCATGACAGGAAATGAGGTCCGGGATTGGATCATGCTGCCACCAAAAGAAGGGCTGGACGAATTGATTATCCTGGAAAACTACATTCCCGCCGGCATGATTGGGGATCAGAAAAAACTAAACCAAGGAGGTGAAGAAAATGCCAGATTTTAATCGCGTACGGAAGCGCACGCTGGGTGAACTGGCAACCTTTCAGACCCGGGAGAATACCGAAACCGGGGAACGCTATATCGCGGGCTATTTTTCCGTTTTTAATTCGGACTATGAATTGTGGCCAGGCGCCACGGAAAGCATCGCAGAAACCGCCTTTGATGGCGCGTTATCCGATGATATCCGCTGCCTGATCGACCATGATACTCGTCTGGTGCTTGGCCGTACCAAGGCCGGAACCCTGAGCTTAAAAACCGACAGCCGTGGGCTTTGGGGCGAGGTGAAGGTCAATCCAATGGATCAGGACGCCATGAACCTTTATGAACGGGTGAAGCGCGGCGATGTGGACCAGTGTTCCTTTGGTTTTGATATTCTCGAAGAAACCTTTGAGGAACGCGGAGCAGAAGTACACTGGACCATTAAAAAAGTGAAGCTTTATGAGGTATCGGTGGTCACCTTCCCTGCCTATGAGGAAACCGAGGTTTCCGCCAGAAAACAGGAATTAAACAGTATTCAAAAACGTGCTGTTCAGGCATGGCAGCACGAAACATTGCAGAAGTTGAAAGGAGAAGCACATGGCACTGAAAACATTATTGCTCCGGAATAAGCTGGAGCTGAAAAAACAGGCATTAGACGAACTAAGAAAAAAGGATGCGGACTTTACGCGGCGTGAAACCGAGCTGGAAAACGCCATTGGCGAGATGGATGAAACGGCCACTGAGGAAGAAAAAAAGGTGGTCGAGGACGCAGTGGAAGCCTTTGACGCGGAAAAGGACGAACACGAAAAAAACAAAAAGAGCCTTGAGCAGGTGATCGAGGGGATTGAGAAAGAGATTAAGGAAGAGGAAGCGCGCAGCCAGCAGGCCGCTGCTTCGATTACTCCGGCACCAGCGGCCGAAAACAACCAAGAAAGGAACATTGAATCGACCATGAATAACCGAGCTAAATTTTTTGATATGAACCACCAGGAACGCACCGCTTTTTTTGCGGATGAAAGCATTAAAAACTTTTTAGGCGAAGTCCGAACCTGTATCCGAGAAAATCGCGCGCTGACAAACGTGGGCTTAACCATCCCGGATAACATGCTGCCCCTGATAAGACAGAAGACCGAGGAATATTCCAAGCTGATCAGTCGCGTAACGGTCCGATCACTGACAGGAACATCCCGCATGAACATCATGGGCGAAATTCCGGAAGGGTACTGGGATGAAATGTGCGCGACGCTGAAAGAACTGAGCCTGAGCTTTTCCAATCTGGAAATGGATGGCTTTATGGTATCCGGCTATTTCGCAGTCTGCAACGCCACCCTGGAGGATTCCGACTTAAATCTGGCATCTGAACTGATCGACGCCCTTGGCCGTGCCCTGGGCAAAGCTTTGGATAAAGCCATTTTATACGGCAAAGACGTCAAGATGCCCATGGGGATTGTGACATCGTTGCTTAAAACAACGGCGCCGGACAACTATCCGTCTACCGGGAGAACCTGGGATGACCTTTCCACCAGCCACATCTTGACCGGAGCATCCGCCAAGGGGATTGAGCTGTTCCAGGACATTGTCAAGCAATCGGGCATCATCGACAATGATTACAGCACCAATGAAATCACCTGGGTCATGAATAAAAAGACCCACACCAAGATTTTAGCGGAAAGCATGGGCGTCAACTCTTCCGCGGCCATTGTGGCCGGCATGGGGAACGCCATGCCCGTGATTGGCGGCACCATCGTGGAATTTAAATACATCCCGGATGATACCATTATTTTCGGTTACTTTGAGAACTACCTATTGGTACAGCGCGCGGGCCTTCAATTGGCCACCTCTGAACACGTCCGCTTCATTGAAAACCAGACCGTTTTCAAAGGCACTGCCCGTTATGATGGTGACCTTGTGATCCGTGAAGCCTTTGCGGTCTATGGCCTGGGTAAAGCACCGAACACATCCGCCCCGAGCTTTGCGGGGGAGTAAAAACCCCGGTTGAGTCCGTCACCATCAGCGGAACGGCAAAGGTCGGACAGACCTTAACGGCCACTGCCGCGCCGGAAGGCGCGACGGTGACCTACCAGTGGAAAGTGGCCGATTCCGCGGAGGGTGCTTATCAGGACATCGCCGGGGCAACTGGAAAAACGCACAAGCTGGCTGCGGATAAAGAAGGGAAATTTATCAAGGTGGAGGTGCAGGGCACCTTTGATTATACCGGGACAAAATTAAGCGCAGCGACCGCAGCGGTGGCTGGCGAGGCATAAAGATGGAGACAACAGACAAACTTGTTCTTTTAAAAGGCGATTTGCAGATGCAAACCACCGCCAATGATGACTATCTTAAACAACTCATTGACGCCGCCGCGGATCTGATTGAAAGAGAGGGCATTGTCCTGGAGGATACCCTTGAATGCAATATGATTCAGATCCATTACGCGGCTTATCTTTTCAGAAAACGGAGCAGCGCCGATACGGGCATGCCCCGTTTTCTGCGTTATGAGCTTAACAACCTGCTCATGCACCAGAAGGGGCGGAAGGAGGTCCGGCCATGACCTTTGATGACGGCATTGTCAAAATTTATGGCGTCGAGGATATTGCAAAGCCCGGAAACAAACCCAAGGAGGCTTTATGTTTTAAGGCCTCTTTTTGTTTTGCTTATGCAGCGCTCGGAATTCAACGGCATTACGCCGCCCTGAAAGCCAGTGAACGGATTGAAAGCGTGATCTGCACCTATGAGGACCGACGTGTCCGGATATACGATGTTGCCGTGATGGAAGACGGCAGCCAATTCCGGATTGTCATGGTCCAACCGGAAATCGATGAAAACGGGATTAAAATCCAAAAGCTGTCCCTGGAAAGGCTAAACAATGAATATCAATACCAAACTGAAGAAAATCCGTGATCTGCTGGTCGGTTTATTTGAACACACCTACCATTATGAAGCGTCTGGCGAATTGAACCGGTATATTGTATGGGCTGAGGATATGGAGGGCACCCCCTTTATGCCGACAACGGAAAAAAAGGAAACCGTGATGCAGGGCACCATTGATCTCTACACCAAAACGGAATTTGATCCCCTGGTGGATCAGATCCACGAGGCCATGGCCGAAAACAAAATACCGGCCAGCATTTCCTCCGTCCAATATGAGGACGAAACCCAGCTGATTCATTATACCTGGGACTTTGAGGTGTAGCTATGGCAAAAATGGAGATACAGGGTCTGGCGGAATACGCCCAGATGCTGAACCGGTTTGAGGGAAAGTCCGACGGCATGATCAAAGCAGCCATTTACGAAGGCGCTGACGTGGTAGCTGATGCGGTCATGAATGAAATCCGGGCGCTGCCGACCGAAAATGGGCGCGGGAGCGAAAAACAAAAGCTCAAGGGCATCAGTACCGTCCAGAAAAAAGACCTGATTGATGCCGCCGGCCTGGCCGACATGGACAAGAACGAAAACGGCGACTGGAACACCAAATATGGCTTTGATGGCTATGGCAGCGTCCCTTCAAAGAAATATCCGAAGGGGCTGCCGAACATTCTGCTGGTCCGTTCCATTGTCGCTGGCAACAGCTTCCGGGCAAAGAACCCCTTTATCCGGAGAGCGGTCAATAAATGCAGGTCCACGGCTGAACAGGCCATGGAAAAGAAAATTGATGAAGCAATACGAAAGGAGTTTGAATAATGGCGATTAAAGGTTTATCCATCCCGGTGTGCGGGAATTACGCAGCGACCGGAAATAATACCACCTATAGCGATCCGTTTATTGCGGATAGCGCAGTCGAGTATGGCATCTCATGGACCACGTCCGATTCCAACCCATTATACGCAGACAATAAGATCAAAGAAAATGACAAGCAGGTATTTCAAAGTGGTGAGCTGACCCTTGGCACCGCCGATCTACCACAAGAACTTTCAAAGAAAATTTTGGGGCTGACCGAGGCAACTTACGAATATGGCAGCGGGCAGAGCGCCACGGAAAACGTCTATGACGACCAGCAAAAATCCCCCTATCTGGGCTTCGGGATCATTGAGCTGCACCAGATTGATGACGTGGACCAATACCGGGCGGTTTTTCTGCCAAAGATCTATTTCAATCTGCCCGAAGAGGCCGCCACCACCAAAGGGGAATCCGTTGAGTGGCAAACCAAAAGCATTGTGGCCACGATCCTGCGCTCCGATCTGGTCGATGAGCATTATATCCACCCGTGGATGATCGACGCCTGGTTTACAAGTGAAGCAGATGCGCTGGTTTATCTGAAAAAACGATGTGGTGAAACCGAAGGAGATAGCTAATGCAGATTACTTATTTATGGCTGAACAATCAAAAATACCCCATGAGCTTTTCCTTGGGGGCTTCTCAGGAAATTGCCGAGACCTACGGGTCCCTTTCCGAAGTACAGGAACGCATTAAAAACGGCGAAATGAAAGATGGTGAGTCCTTAGAGTTTATGTTTGACATTGTATCCATCTTAATGACTCAGGGATGTGAGTATTTCAATCTTATTCACAAGCGCCCAGAACACAGCTCGCCCGTTGATGAAAATGGCTTGTTTAAGCCGTTGACGCCGAGGGAGGTCGGCATTGTGGCAGGGCCTCAAGATATTCAGAACATGGAAAAAGCCATCTTAGACTGTATGAAAAGCGGACAGGAAAAGAAGATTCAGACACGATCCGCGTCAAAAAAAAAGAGACACCGTTAAGAGGCGATCCGAATCTCTACCTGGAGGCCTGGGCGCGGATTGCGCTTGTTCCGGGGCCAGAAGCCCGGAGCATGCCAATCGGCGCCCTTTCGGATGCCATTAGCGCCTATCAGATCGTCAATGGCATGGCGCTGGAGGACATTCCCGTCATCAATGAAAGTGGCTATATCCCGAATTTAAAATAAAGTGAGGTGAGGTCAATGGCCTATGATATCGGTCCCCGGATTACCATTGCGGGGGAAAAAGAATTTAACAACCAAATGAAATCCATCAATAGCGAGCTGAAAGAACTTGGCTCCGAGCTGAAGGCCGTCTCATCGGAATTTGATAAGAACGGGAACAGCCAGGAGGCGCTGATCGCTAAAAGCAAGGTAATGGAAAAGCAGCTGGAAGCCCAGAAAACAAAGCTATCGGAGATTCAGAAGCAATACGACAAAGAAAGCGCTAAGCTCAAAGAGCTGGCCGAAGCCATGCAGAAAGCAGCGCAGGAAAATGGCGAAAGCTCCGCGGAGGCAGCAAAAGCGGAAACCGCATACCGAAACCAGGAGCAGGCGGTCTCCAAGTTGAACGTGTCAATCAATGAAACGCAGTCCTATATTAATAAGCTGAATAACAACCTGAGCGAGAATAAAACAAAGCTGGATGAAATTGAAGCCGGCGCACGTGATGCCGCAACAGGTTTAAGCAAAATGGGCGATGAAGCCGACGATGCGGGAAACCAGCTGGACAACATTGAAAAAAATACCCGATCAGAAGCACTCATGAGCCTGGCTGACGGTATTGCCAATGTCAGCCAGGCTTTAATTGGTATGGTGGAGGAATCCAAGGAATATTTATCCATCATGGGGCAGTTAGAGGCATCCTCTGAAAGGCTCGGCTATACCAACGATCAGACCAACCAGACCTATACACAGCTATATGGCATTCTTGGGGATAACCAAACGGCCGCAACGGCAACGGCCAACCTCCAGGCACTGGGATTATCCCAGGAAGATTTAACACAAATGACCGAGCTGGCCATTGGGGCCTGGGCGCAATACGGGGATTCAATCCCCATTGATGGATTGGCCGAGGCCATCAATGAGACAGCGCAGGTCGGAAAGGTCACGGGCACCTTTGCGGATGCCTTAAACTGGGCTGGGATCAGTGAGGATGATTTTAACGAGAAGTTAGCGTCAACCTCTAGCGAGTCCGAACGCGCTCAAATGATTATGGATGTCTTAAAAAGCCAGGGGCTGGATGGTGTCGCGCAAGGCTTCCGGGATTCCAACCAGGCGCTCATTGAATCGAATGAGGCTCAGGCAAAATACGATGATGCCATGGCGCGTTTGGCCGAACAGATCATGCCGGCGGTCAGTAACGCGATGAGCATTGCGGCGGATGTTATCGGAAAAATCGCAGATTTCTTTTCATCCCTTCCAGAACCGGTTCAGGAGGTAATCACCGTGATCGGCATGATTATTATTATTCTTGGCGCGCTGGCGCCGGTCATCTTGACCGTTGCGGCAGCGGTAACAGTATTGCAAATTCCATTGTTGCCCCTGATTGCGATCATTGCGGGCGTGATTGCGGCTATTACAGCGGTAATTTTAATCATTAAAAATTGGGGTGCGATCAGCGAGTGGCTTGGCGGTGTCGTGGAGACTGTTGGAAACTGGTTAAAGGAAACCTGGGAAAGTGTCAAACAGTGGTTCATTGATGGCATAAACAGTATTATCGACTGGTTTAAGAATCTTGGACAAAACATTAGTGATACCTTTAATAATATCATCAACAATGTCAAAAACTGGGCGACCAACATGATTCAAAACGCCATTAACGCAGGACGAAGTTTTGTAGACAATGTGGTCAATTTTTTTCGTCAGCTTCCGGGAAATGTGGCGAATTTTCTCGGCAGTGTCATTTCATCGGTTGCCAGCTGGGCCAGCAATTTGATCAATCAAGGAATTAACGCGGCCAGAGGGTTTGTAGACAATATCGCCAATTTCTTCCGTCAACTGCCCGGAATGGCCTGGAATTGGGGCATGGATATGATCCAGGGATTTGTGGATGGGATCTGGTCCATGGTCGGATCTGTGATTAATGCGGCCAAAAGCGTCGCGGGCAAAGTCCGCAGCTTTCTACACTTTTCACGGCCAGATGAAGGGCCGCTCAGGGATTATGAAACGTGGATGCCCGATATGATGAAAGGCTTAAGCAAAACCTTGAAAGCCAGCGAGTGGCAGCTTGAAACCCCACTGGAATCCATCGCCAACACAATCAAAGCGGCCATCACGCCGGATCTGGCGGGCAGTGGGGGCCTGGTCATTGATGGAGGCGCGATCCAGGTAGAAGTGAATCAACCCATTGTATTAGATGGCCAAAAGATTGCGAACAACACACAAAAATACATTACAAAAGGCCAGAGTGCCCGTCTGAGATCAAAGGGGGTTGTGCGATGATTCATCAACCTTACGATTTGTATTATAACGGGGAATCCGCGGCGCAACACGGCGTTTATGTCGTGCGGCGCCCGGATATCCCAGCGCCAGAAGAAAAGGTGGAATACGTGGAAGTCCGGGGGCGGAATGGCTCCCTGACCGTTCGGGAGAAGACCTATCAAGATATTGAATTTGAGATCGAGCTAAACTATATGGCAGAGCCGGAATCGTGGGCGCAGACGTTTAGAGAGGTGAAAAAATGGCTTTTATCCGATGGCAGCAGGGAACTGCGTTTTACCGATGATCCGGGGTTCTTCCGAAAAGTAAAGGGGATCGCCATGGGAACCAATGAACGCACCTCCATACGGATCGGTAAGATAACGCCTACCTTTCGCTGCGATCCCTTTGAATACCTCATAGCCGGGAGAAATCCCGTGACGGATTACACAAACTTATACAATCCTTATGATACTGCTGCACCGGCATACCGGATCACTGGAGAAGGTGTCTGTACCTTAACGGTCAATGAAAAAACCTTAAAAGCTAATGTGGGGCAGAATCTGACCATTGACACGGATCTGCAGGTTGCTTATCGAATCGATTCCGGAGAAATAAAGAATACTGCCGTTTCTGGGAAGTACGAGGATTTGTATTTGCTGGAAGGCGAGAACCATATCAATATTACGAAGGGATTCACGCTGCAGGTGATTCCCAATTGGAGGTGCCTATGATTCAAATTTACAGGGCAGACAACACGGATTTTTCTTACAATGGTGACCAGATTTTATTGCCCGATACCTGCACCCTGGAGGCGTCTCTCAATGGTGCCTGGGAGCTGACCCTGACCCATCCCATTGATGAGGAAGGACGCTATCAGACTATTCTTGAGAATGCTGTCGTCAAAGCCCCATCCTTTAATGGTGAGCAGCTTTTTCGTATCTATGAAAAAGAGATCACGGATAGTGGCGTCACAGCCAATGCCCGGCCCATTTTTATGGACAGCGCGGATGAGGTGTTTCTGGTGGATTCCCGCCCGACCGGGAAAAACGGCCAGGAAGCCCTGGACATCCTAACCGCAGGAACGAAGTATTCCGGGCGCTCCGATATTACCAAGGCAAGCACCGCCTATTACGTGCGTAAAAATTTGATCGAAGCCCTCAACAGCGATGATGAACAATCCTTTTTAAACCGATGGGGCGGCGAGATTCTTTTTGACAATTACACCGTGATCATCAACACAAGGGCAGGCGGGGATTACGGCGTTTCCGTTGCGTACGGTAAAAACCTGACAGAAATCCGGGAAAATATTAACCTGGAAGCAGTCTGTACCCGGATCGTACCAGTGGCCTATAACGGCTATACTTTGGATGGCCAAAAGCCATGGGTTGATAGTCCGAATGTTAATAAATATCCAAAGATCTATACACGTATTGTTGAATTTGATGACGTGAAGCTGACCGAGGATGCCCAGGAAGATGAGGAAAGCTTTGATACACTGGAAGCGCTTCGGACCGAGCTGATCCGGCGCGCGAATTTGATGTTCACCGATGAAAAGGTGGACACCCCAGCAGTGACCCTTGAAGTCAGCATGGTGCTTTTGCAAAACACCGAGGAATATAAAAATTATCAGGTTTTAGAAACCGTTAGCCTGGGGGATACGGTTCAGTGCGTCCACGGCCAATATAAGATCGCATCCGAGGCCCGGGTCGTCGGATTGACCTATGATTGTATTGGAGACAAGGTGGAGAGCGTGACCCTAGGGCAATTCCAACAAAACTATTTTGACGATTTAAGCAGCATCCTTGACCGGGTAGATCAGACAATCCGGCCAAATGGAACTATTGTCGCCGAACGGGTGCAAGGCATTTTGGACGGCATTTACACCCAACTGCGTTTACAGTCCACGGTGGCAAAGAAAGTGGAAGGCCGGGCTTTCCTGATCGAGGATACCGATCCCGACAGCGATCTGTATGGCTGCATGATCTGGGGAACCCAGGGCCTGCAGTTGGCAGTTCAGAAAACAGCCGATGGCCGGGATTGGGATTTCACCACTGCAATCACCGCTAAAGGAATTGTGGCGGACGCGATTATCACAGGCTTGTTATCCGATAAACTGGGGAGAAATTACTGGAATCTGGATACTGGCGAATTTCGGCTGTCCTCCGAAGCCTTTAAGGTTGATGATCAGACAGTGCAAGATTATGTTGATGGAAAAATTGATGAGAAAGTCGCTGAAATCCGATCTTTGTCCATGGTCCTCAGCAATGAGTTTCAAGGCATCGCCACGGACGCGAACGGACAAAACGGTAATTATGATGGCTGTTATACTAACGTGACCTTGTTTCTTGGTACCACGGAGATCACCAGCAGCGATGCTGTGAATTATACCATCAATCCAGGTGCCGGGGTGGTTGGAAATTGGGATCCGGCTGAGAAACGTTATACCGTAAGCAATTTGACGGTTGATGATGGGGCCGTCGATATTTCGGCTTCATACCTTAATTTGACCGTCACCCGACGATTTACCATATCAAAAGTAAAGGCGGGCGAGTCCGGGGAAGATGGACGCACCTTTTTTATTCAACCGAGCGTCGCGGTCATAAAACAGGCTGCCAATAATGCCTTTGTACCGGAAAGCGTGGTGTTTAATGCCTATTACCGCGATGGAAAATCCGCGGTTAACACGCCTTACAGCGGTCGGTGGATCGTGGAAGCGTCCACGGATGGTAATGTGTTTACATCGATCTTTGCCCCGGATTACGATACGCCGAGCGTCATGGTGGCACCACCCAGTGAAACGGTGAAAATTATACGGGCAACAGTATATGCAGCTGGCGGGACAACGAATGCGCTGGATATTCAAAGCATAACCGTTGTAAGGGACATCGACAATCTCACCCAGGAAGAGGTCTTTAATATTTTAACGAATAACGGCCAAGTCCAGGGCATCTATATGCAGGATGGCCGGTTATACCTCAACGCGCAGTACATGCAGATTGGAAAGATTGCGGATAAAACGGGCAAGAGCTACTGGGATCTGAACAATGGTGAAATTGTTTTTGATGGCGGAATCATTAATGGATACCACTCAAACGGTAATATTGGCTATCGCTTAGGCGAAGGAACCATCAATTTTTATAGCCCAAATGACCCCAATAATGCTGTTGGAGCTCTTGGCGCGGATATAGGCGGAATTGCGGGACAAGCGCAAGCATTTGTTATTTCGGCCGATGGTGGCGATGCGATATCTCTTGGAATTGGACGAACAAATTATGCTGAATATTTACAGATGTTTAATGAAGAGATTACCTTCAGAAAAAGAGCTTGTTTTGAAGGGGGTATCTCAGGTGACGTTGGGTTTAATATTGGAAATTCGGGTCAGGCTTATTTTTGGAATGGCGTAACTGGCGGAGGAGGATACGCTTTGATGCTAAAATCAAATGTTCGAGTTTATTGTAGACAGCTTGCAGATCCATCTATCTATATTCCGATTAGCGCAGCTTCATTTGATACACAATCCAAAAAAGAAGCGAAAAAAGAGATTAAACCTTTTGAGAATATGACGGAGATATTAAGAAAAACAGATATCTATGAATACAGGTTAAAAATAGACCCTACCGATGCGCCAAAAAGGTTAGGGCTTGTAATTGGAGAAGGTTATTCCGTCCCGGACATTTTGCTTTCAAACGATAGAGACGCAATTGATTTATATAGCTTGGCCTCACTTGCCGTTGCAGCAGCAAAAGAATTATATCAAGATATCCAACAATTAAAGAATAAAATAGAAGGAGGTCAATAATTTGAACACTTTATATCATGACATTGTCATCGATCTGGCGCATATGGGTTTTCCTGAATCTGTGACAGTGAAACAATATGATGACCAGATCCCACATGTACGCGTTGAATTAAGGCAAAACGGTGTAAAGTACGTGATACCATCTGGAACAACCTTGCGTATGCAGGGAACGAAACCAGACAAAACCCATTTCATGTACGACGCGATCCGGACCGATGACGGACGGATAGACTGTCCTTTAACCAATCAAATATTGGCTGCGGAAGGACCAATACTGGCAGAGATCCGATTAACCGATACGACCGGAGAACTTGCGACCTTTAATTTTTATATTCTTGCTCAAAAAGCGGCTCTTTCCAGGGAAGATATCGAAAGTTCCGACGATTACCAATCCATCGACAAAATCAAAGCTGACACCTTGCAGTATAAAAAAGATGCCGAAGCGGCTAAGGCCACCGCTGAAGCTGCCAAAGAAGCCGCCGCCGGAAGCGCCAACACCGCCACCCAGCAAGCCCAAACCGCCCAGCTGGAAGCCCAGAAAGTCAAACAGATCGTAGCCGGAAACGAGGCCTACACCAAGACCGAAAGCGACCTAAAATATACCGTTGCCCCAAGGAAAGAAGCGTCAAGCGATACAGGAGAGCTGAAACTGACCGATGCCGATGATGGGCTGTCTTACCTGGAGTTGCAGGGGAACAGTGAACAGTACACAAATACGGCTAATAAGAATTTAATAGACTTACATTTTGCGACAGATGGATATTATGTAAATAATGTGAATGGTGCGTTAGCTGTAAATCCAAATTACAAGGCTTCAGGGTATATTAATGTAATCCCAGGTGAATCATATTTTTTGACCAATGCTTCACAGGCTTCACCGGGAGCAATGTATAACGCTAATAAAGTATATGTACAAGGTGTAGTAAATGGATTAAATGTAATTCCTGAGGGTGTAAAATATGTAAGAATATCAGCTACTATAGCGGGATCAACACAGTTTGAAAAAGGTACACAGGGGACAGAAATTGTAATTGGCGCAGTCGATACCCCATCCCCCGACTACCCCAGCGAAGTGAGGAGCGTCGGAGACATCCCGAAAGATGTCAACGGAGTGGAGATAAGGAATTTGCTGGATGAGGAATGGATCAAAAGTCAGCCGGAAAGTGCGTGGACGAAAGACTCAAGCGGAACAGTCTTTTCCATAGAAGTAGCATTACCAAAAACCAGATTGTATATAAGAACACCTGACTTTAATGCAACGGATGCAGAGGGAACGACCTTTGGTATATCAAAAAGACCGGGATCTTTGGCAGCAGTCGATGGGATTTACTTTTATAAGACTACTTTAGGGTCTTTTGATTTTAGCGGGCAAGAACATATATATATTATATTAGGAAGGCAAGATAAAAACTGGGATTTAGCGAAAAAATCTTTAATGAAGTCTAGGCTTATGGTCACTTCCGCCGCCGAAATCGACGAATACCGCCCTTATATCGGAGAAAATAATGGGCTGATCAAACTGGAAAGCAGCGGGATAAACCGTGCCGATGCAGGAGATGGCCCAATATTAATGGGCAATGGGAATAATATAGAGGTTAATACATGGACACCGAGAAAAATTGTATTAGCCCAAAAAAATAAATCAACTAGCTGGGCTTATGCAGAACTCAACGTTGAGCGTGGAAAGACATATACATTCTACTGTAAAGCTAAAGTCGAGGTTATAGAAGGAACACAAACAGATGGTATAACAAAGATTGGATTTAGACAATATCCACCAAGTGGCATAATATATGGGCAAACAATATTATCACAAGATGGACAGTATAAAGATATTTACAATACAACCGGGGTAATTCCAGATGATGTTCCGAATATGGCCTTTATGATTTATCTAAGTTCAACCAGTGCTTCGAATGGAAATGTAAAAATGACAATTGAAGATTTAATGGTTGTGGAGGGCGAAAGAACGTTACAGGAAATGAAAGCATTAAAGTACCAGCCCTACCACCAACAAATCACCTGGATACCGTTAAGAGAACCGTTAAGAGGCTTACCAGACGGAAGGGCAGACACTATAGACCGAGACGGGAATGTGATACAATATATTGGTTGTTCTGGTGTTGAGCAATATTCTATTGTACAGGAATCAGGTCAGGTATTTGAGGGTAATTTATTCAGAACGTCTTTTAAGAATGGTAATTATGTAGGGACAGCAAAGAAAGATAATGAAGTATATTGTAATATAATGAAGTTTAAACAAACAACTTCTTTACAATATGGTGTATCAGCAAGTCCATTATACGGTGTTATTTATTTTAATTTAAAAGGGAAGTTATCAGAGAATACAGTTGATCTTGCAAGAAAATTTTTAAATGATAATAATGCGGTTTTCTATTTCACATTAAGAACGCCAATAACCTACCAAATACCAGCAGTATATATTGAAACATATGAACCAGAAACCAATGTAAGGTGCCTGAACAAAGTAAAACCATCCGATATGACACTGGACTATAAGATCGCCATGAACAGACTGATCAAGCGCCTTGAAGCCCTGGAAGCAAAGACCGTACAGGAGGTGTAAAAAAATGTATGAAATTGTAAAATCCGTGATTGAGAGCGGCCGCTATGAGCTGGTCGACATGCTCAAAAAGATTGATACCCTTTGGGTGCAAAACGAACTGACCGAAGAGCAGAAAAAAGAACTGGAAACCCTGGCCCGGGATAAGGCCCTACCGGAGAACAGCTATGCCGGACTACAGGAACAGATTGATACCCTGTACCAGACGGTTTCGGAGGTAACCGCGGCCATCAGCGACCTGACTGACCGGGTGACCATTCTGGAAGGTGGCGAACCACCAGCACCGCCAGAACCGGAGGAATGGCCCGAATACGTGCAGCCCACTGGGGCGCACGATGCCTACAACACCGGCGATAAGATTACCTATAACGGGCAGCACTATATCTGCAAGATGGACGGGTGTGTCTGGAATCCAGATGATTACTCGGCGGGCTGGGAGCTGGCAACGGAAGAACCACCCGAGGAGGTTCATTCATGAATGAGTGGAGCATGTTCCTAGCAATTGGTGAACTGGTCGTGTTTGTCGCGGTCTTTGTGAAGGTCACCAATAGCTACTCAACCACCATCACCAAGCTGACCGTTACATTGGAAAACCTACAAAAGTGTATTGAGGATATGAAAAAGTCAAAGGAAGAAACCCACAAACGGATTTTTAACCACCTCGATGAGCACGACGAGGTTTTGAACGAACACGATAAAAGAATATCTAAACTGGAGGATCGAAACAAATGAATTTAAAACTAAGATGGCAGAATAAAACCTTTTGGGTCAGCGTGATCGCGCTGATCGGGCTGATTGTACAGTTTATCTGTAAAAACTATGGCCTTGAATTTGACGTGGCGGGTCTGAACGAAATCCTGACGGCCGTGCTGACCTGCGCCATTGCCCTTGGCCTTGTGATGGACCCAACCACACCGGGAGCCGGGGATAGCAGCGTCACGATGGCCAAAACCAGTATTGAGGAAACCGCCAAAGAGGTATTGGAAAAAAAGGAGGACAAATAAGATGTTAAACGGTGTAGATATTTCAGCATGGCAAAGAGGCATTGACACCGCAGCCATTCCAGCAGATTTTATCATTGTAAAAGCTACAGAGGGACTAAACTACATCAACGATGACTGTGACCGCGCGTACCAGCAGGCCAAGGCGGCCGGAAAGAAGCTGGGCGTGTACCACTTTGCCGATGGCAACAGTTCTGGAACTGCCGAGGCGGATTATTTTGTGGATAATATCCAAGGCTATATTGGGGAAGCGATTTTGGTTTTGGATTGGGAAACCAATGCCGTCAACTGCGGTCCCGGCTATGCCAAGGTCTTTCTGGACAGAGTGCAGGCCAGAACAGGCATTAAACCGATGATTTACATGTCTGGCTCCGTGGTCAACGAATGGGACTGGAGCGCGGTCGTGGCCGGGGATTATGGCTTATGGGTCGCTTATTACAGTACGGACGCTTGCGATGGCTATTGGCCGGAAGCGCCCATGTATCCGATCCATTATTGGAGCGATGCGGCCATGCTGCAATACACTTCCGGTGGCTATTTGCCCGGATGGGGGGACCGTTTGGATCTGAACGTCTTTTATGGCGATCACGCCGCCTGGGACGCTTACGCGGGCGGTGGAACGGGCGTAACGCCACAACCACAGCCAACACCAAGCGGCCCAAGAACCGCACCTTGGGGCGTGGATACCATTCAATACTGGATGAATATCTGCAACTATAATCCCGGCGCGCCCATTGACAACCTGGACGGTAAAGAGACAAAACTCGGTGTCATGAACGGGCAGAATGCCTATGGTGTGCCGGTCGACGGTTTCTTTGGCGATCAGACCCAGGCTCCAGCGGAAGATCAGATTCTGGCTTACGAAAAACGCCTGGCGGAACTGGGATTTTACCACGGAGAACTTGACAGCATCCCAGGCCCACAGTTGTTCCAAGCGGTCATGGACTTCCAGGCCAGCAGAGGATTAACCGTGGATGGGATTGTCGGAGAACAGACCTTTGCGATGTTGTTTAGTTAATCGAAGCTTACTTTAAAGTTATGCTAAAGGTTAGCGTTGTAATCTACGTATGACGATTCTTTTTATATCTTTTCCATCTTTTGGCCGTCCTTCGGGGCGGCTGTTTTTTTTATATTAAATTTTTTGAAATAAATAAAGATAAAAAAACAAAAAAACTATTTTAATATAGACTAAAAGGGTAAATAGAGAAAAAAGTATAAAAATATTGTGTTTTTTCAAAGGTATGGTATAATGGGAACACTTATTAGGAGAAGGAGATACGAAATGGCAATTAAGGGGATTAAAATGCTTCCTCCTTGTGTAAAAAATGAGGATGCTCTTGAAATTTATGAAATCTTAGCAAGAGTTAATGCAAAACTTGGAAGCATAAAAAGTGAGTTTAATCATTCGGTTATTGGCCATCAATTGGTTCAAACGTTATCGTTGAGCGAGTCTGTCCAATCAACAAGAATAGAGGGGACTCAGGTAACTTTTACAGACGCTGTTGAAGAAAAAAACAACTCAAATCCCAGTTGGGAATTCATTGAAATATATAATTATCAAGAGGCTTTAGAAGAAGGAACGCGATTAATTAAACAGGGTTATCCAATAAGCACAAGAATGATAAAAAAATTACATAAAGTCCTGATGGCTAATGCCCGAGGGACGGCAGATGCAGGCGGGGAATTCAGAAAAATCCAGAATTTTATAGGACCAAACAATCGCATTGAAGATGCTGTGTATATTCCGGTTATTTCATCAAAGATTGATGAATATATGGAAAATTTAGAACATTTTATAAATTCAGAAAAGCACAGTAGTTTTCAAAAACATAAAAAAGAGGATATGTATGTATTTGACGAATCATCACCAACCCTTGTAAAAACAGCTATTATGCACGCTCAATTTGAATCGATACATCCTTTTCTTGATGGAAATGGAAGATTGGGAAGAATTTTGATTGTGCTCAATTTAATTCAAGACGAAATAATAGATGTGCCGATTTTCTTTGTTAGTGAAGAGCTTGAAAAAGAACGTTCTCGATATTATGATTTGTTGAATAGCGTAAGAGGAGAATCTGGTGAATGGAAAGATTGGATCAAATTCTTTTTAACAGCGTGTGATCGATTAGCAGATTCTTTGTGCGAAAAATTAAAAAAGATTCAAGATTTAGCGTTTAAAGGGTTAGAGCGTTGTGAATTAGATTCTGAGAAAGATGTATGGCTGTACACTTTTTCAGACCCTTTTACAACAGTAAGTGCGGTTTCCAAAAAATTAAAGTATTCTCAAACTACAATAAGAAAAGCGTTGAGGAGTCTTTCAGAAAAAGAACTATTATATTCAGATAAGCAGTCAAAAAGAAATATAAAATATAGAAACTACGATCTTATGCGGATATTAGTTGGTTAAAATTTACAGTTTGACCGAGGAAAAATGTCTTCAAACCAGACCTGTATATTAGTATAATAAACACAGAGATATCCAATGTCTATTGGATGAAAAATCGCCTTTAACGCCGTTTAGGGCGGTTTTTTGATTGTTTAAAACCCACTCCGCGAGGGTATAAATATTCTCGAACACACATACCTCTTACTTTTTAAAATACAAATTACTCTCCCCATTAACTTTTCCTTTTTTGGAGCTCTCGGTCTTTGGATCGGGAGTTTTTGCAGTAATAAGACAAGCCGCCTGATTAAAGGCGGCTTTTTTGTACCATGTAATATACAAAAAAATATGTATAATTATGTTGCCCATTTTTTTGCCCATTAAATATTTATAAAAATAAAAAATATAGAAAATATATAGATAATTAAGCAAAATATTAAAAAAATGTAAATATAATATAATACAAAAAATAACCCTTGCATAAAATCAAGAATAAGATATAATAAAATAAATGTTGTTCAGAAAGGGGTGTATTAAATGGCTTACAAAATCACAGACGAATGTATCGCTTGCGGTTCTTGCGCAGATCAATGTCCAGTAGAAGCAATTTCTGAAGGTTCTATCTACGAAATTGATGAAGCTTTATGTACAGATTGCGGCGCTTGTGCTGATCAGTGCCCAGTAGAAGCAATTGTACCTGAAGACTAATAAGAATACAATGATGAAGAATATAAAAAACGCCATTCTTTAAGGGATGGCGTTTTTTATATTCTTTTTTTGTTTTGACCAGGATTTCATTGCTCTGTAAACTTTAGGGGATTCTTCAGCTATAAAGCTAAAATATTTTTTTTATATTTTAAGGATATTTTCAAAGATAATCATACGCATTTCTGGCAAAAACTGTCACAAACAGGTCAATTTTCAAACGTGAAAATTGTCAAAAGCTATATAATCAAAGAAAATATACTTTATAATAGAATATGCTGTATATAAAAAAGATAGAAAAAGTTGTTTTTCGCTGAAAGGATATTTTTGGCAGAAAAGAGTAACTTTTTAAAAAAGATGAAAGCAAAATGCAAATCAGAGAAAGGGTGTGGGGGGAATGGTCTATAGATGCTATATAAAAATACTAATTGATATTTTTGTAGCAGTGCTATCGCTGATCGCTTTGATGCCGGTGTTTGGTGTTATCGCCGCTGCTATTAAGTGGGACTCGGAAGGACCGGTGCTTTTTAAGCAGAAACGCTGCGGACAGTATGGGCGCACCTTTCTGATCTATAAATTCAGAACAATGTATAAAACTGCTCCATATGACAGGCCGGTGAAAGAGCTGAAAAATCCAGAGCAGTATATCACCAGAACCGGGCGGGTGCTGCGCAGGACAAGTCTGGACGAGCTGCCTCAGATTTTTAATATGATAAAGGGAGAGATGAGTTTAATTGGTCCACGTCCGTTTCTCTTGGCGGAGGGGGAGGTGCTGGCTGCCCGTGAAAAAGCTGGCATAACAGCAGTGAGGCCGGGGATCACGGGCCTGGCACAGATCAATGGACGCAACCGCATTAGCAATGACGAGAAAGTGGTTTTTGACAGGAAGTATGTTGAAAATATCTGTTTTCTTACAGATGCAGCCATTTTTTTCAAAACGATCCGTTATGTTATAAAACGACAGGATATTTATGAAGGGATGCTGGAGGAGGAGTGCCAGAAGTTGGGGCAAGCGCCAAAAACGTTCCGGAAATGGCAGGAGGACAATCAATGAGAATTTTTATGGTGAGTCCACATTATTACCCGGATACATTCCAGGTTACTGCCCTTTCAGCAGCACTTGTGAGGCGGGGACATCAGGTCAGGATATTGACTGGACTTCCGGATTACACAACCTCCCGGGTGCCAGAGGCATATCGGTATTTTAAGAATCGGAGGCAGTGGATTGATGGGGTGGAGGTGGTCCGTATACCGGTGATTGCTCGGAGAAGCGGTGCTTTCTTCCGCTGTATGAATTATCTTTCCTTTGCGCTGACAGCGGCCATTTATTGTCTGTTTATGCGTTGGCAGTTTGATGTGATTTACGTGTACGGGATCTCGCCGGTGACAGTGATTTTTCCTGCTGCTGTGCTTAAAAAGATTTCAAACAAGAAGCTGTTCTATTATTGTATGGATATATGGCCAGAATGCGTGAAGGTTTATGGCATCGGGGAAGGGAGTCTTTTTTACAGCATAATCAGCTGGCTTTCCAGAGGTCTTTATCGCCAGTGCGACCATATTGCCGTTACATCAAAGCCCTTTATCGACTATCTGCACTATGTCAATGATGTTCCCTTTGAAAAGATGGAGTACCTGCCTCAGGAAGCCGGTGACGATTATTTATCACAGGATTTAACTACAGAGCCGGATGGTATAACGAATTTTGTGTTCATGGGAAATATCGGAAAGGCTCAGGATGTGGCTTGTATTATTGAAGCAGCAGACAGGCTGAAGGGAACTCCCGGTTTTAGGATTCATCTGGTGGGGGATGGGTCGGACGCGGAGCGGTGCCGTGTGCTGGTTCGTGAAAAGGCTCTGGAAAATCAGATACTGTTCTACGGCAGACGTCCTCACGAGGAAATGGAAGATTACTACCGGCTGGCGGACGCCTGTCTGTTGACTCTCAATGGGGATACGGCAGTGGGATTGACACTTCCAGCCAAGCTCCAGGGATATATGGCGGCGGGGAAGCCAGTGATCGCAGCTGCAGACGGCGCTGTCCGGGAGGTGATTACAGAATCCGGCTGTGGTCTTTGTACTGGGGCCGGCGATGCGGAAGGTCTCGCGGAGCTGCTGCTGCGGTTTATGGAAAATACGACGCAGTACAGCAGCTGTGGCGAACGGGGACGCGCGTACTTCAAGAAGCATTTTACAGAAGAACGGCATTTAAACCAGCTTGAAAAACAGCTGGGCGAATTAATACAATGAGGTGAAAGATGTTAAAAAATAAGACACTGATGATTACAGGAGGAACCGGGTCCTTTGGCAACGCGGTGCTCAAACGTTTTTTGGCTACAGATATTAAGGAGATCCGGATTTTCTCCAGAGATGAAAAAAAACAAGATGATATGCGCAGGGCTTACGGAAACGAAAAAATCAAATTCTATCTCGGGGATGTCCGGGATAAGGCAAGCATCCAACACGCTCTTTACGGTGTGAATTATATTTTTCATGCTGCGGCCCTGAAGCAGGTGCCCTCCTGTGAGTTTTTCCCCATGGAGGCGGTTAAAACCAACGTGCTGGGGACAGACAATGTGCTGACCGCCGCCATTGAGGCTGGAGTAAGAAAAGTTGTCTGCCTGTCAACGGACAAAGCGGCTTATCCCATCAACGCTATGGGAACCTCTAAGGCCATGATGGAGAAAATGTTTATGGCGAAATCCCGGACGGTGGCTCCAGAGCGCACGGTTATCAGCGGAACCCGTTATGGGAATGTTCTGTGTTCCAGAGGGTCTGTGGTGCCTTTGTTCATTGATAAACTAAAGGCCGGTGAGCCATTGACAGTGACGAACCCGTCCATGACCCGCTTTGTCATGAGCCTTGAGGAGGCGGTGGAACTGGTGCTTTTTGCCTTTGAGAACGCGGATCCGGGGGATATCATGATTCCCAGGGTACCGTCCTGTACCATCGGCACACTGGCTGAAGCAGTTCAAGAGCTCTTTGGGGTAACCAGGGAAATCCAGACAATCGGTGTGCGCCACGGAGAGAAATTTCATGAAACACTCCTGACACGGGAGGAGGCATCACGCGCCATCGACCACGGGGGCTTTTTCAGAGTGCCCATGGATCAGCGTGACCTCAATTATGAAAAATATTTTTCGGAGGGGGAAACGGTAATTGCTGAGGAATTCACCTCAGACAGTGCAGAAATACTTAATGTGGAGCAGGTGATGGAAAAACTGAGGAACCTGCCGTATATTCAGAATGAGCTGGTGCAGTGGTACATCCAGAGCGGCAAGCACATTCGGCTTACAGCCTAGGAGAATAAAAATGAAGATACTTGTAACAGGAGCGGGAGGTTTTATCGGAAAAAATCTGGTGGCCGCATTGGAACATGTGGGCGTTTCTGGCAGTTGTCCAGAACTGGGGCAGGAAATTGTGAAGGTTCTGTGCTTTGGCCGAGAGTCGGAAAAGAAAACTCTTGAGCGCTATACCGCCGAGTGTGACTTTGTCTATCATCTGGCAGGGGTTAATCGGCCGGAAAAGCCCGAAGCTTTTGAAGAGGTCAATACTGGCCTGACCTGCGAATTGCTTTCTCTGCTTGAAAAGCACGGCAACAAAGCCCCGGTGGTACTGGCATCCTCAGTTCAGGCTGAAAAGGATAATCCTTACGGTAAAAGTAAGAAGAAAGCCGAAAGACTGGTGACACGTTACGGCAGGAAAAATGACGTTGAGACCTTTATTTACCGCCTGCCTAATATTTTTGGAAAATGGTGCCGCCCTTATTATAACAGTGTAGCCGCCACTTTCTGCCATCAGATCAGTCGGGGGCTACCGATCCATATTAATAACCCGGAAGCGGTTTTGCAGCTGGCTTATATCGATGATGTTATTACGGCAATGCTGGGCGCACTGACTGGAGGAGATCACCGTATTACAGAGACCTATGAGGTGACAGTGGGCAGTCTTGCCGAGAAGATAGAAGGTTTCAGAGAAAACAGGGAAAAGCTGGAGGTACCGGATATGGCAGATCCTCTGACCAAAAAACTTTACTCGGCTTACCTGACCTACCTGTCGGTGGATAATCTGAGCCAGCCGCTTAAAACCCATACCGATGCCCGGGGTGCCTTTGCGGAGTTCATTAAAACACCAGACCGCGGACAGCTTTCAGTCAATATCACAAAGGCAGGCGTGACACGCGGAGACCATTGGCACCACACAAAAAATGAAAAGTTCCTGGTGGTCAGAGGAACTGGGCGGATAAGGCTGAGACGGCTTGGAAGTGACCGGATTTTGGAATATCCGGTATCTGGTGAGCAGCTGGAGGTGATGGACATACCCGCGGGTTATACCCACGCGCTGGTTAATGACGGCAGCGAGGATATGGTTACGCTGATCTGGGCTTGTGAGATATTCGACCCACAGCAGCCAGATACCTACTCATTGGCGGTAGAACCAGAAATCATAAAGGAGGTAAGGCGGAATGAAAAAGCTGAAGCTCATGACGATTCTCGGAACACGGCCTGAAATTATCCGGCTGTCAGCAACGATAAAAAAATGTGACCAGTATTTTGACCATATTCTTGTGCATACCGGACAGAATTGGGATTATGCCCTGAACTAGATTTTTTTTTGAGAACCTGGGGCTTCGCGCTCCAGACCACTATCTGGACAGCGCAGGAGAAACGCTGGGCGAAACAATGGGGAATATTATTGCCAGAGCCTATGAAGTAATGGTGCGCGAAAAACCTGACGCCCTGCTGATTCTTGGTGATACAAATTCCGCCCTGTCGGCCATCAGCGCAAAAAGGCTAAAAATACCTATTTTTCACATGGAGGCCGGGAATCGCTGCTGGGACTGGAATGTGCCGGAGATGGTCAACCGGACCATTGTGGACCATATCGCAGATATTCACCTGCCCTACACAGAGAACTCAAGACGTTATCTGCTGAGGGAGGGAATCGATGGAAAAACCATCTTTGTCACCGGAAGCCCCATGCGTGAAGTGTTGGAGGAGCATCGGGAAGCCATCCGGGTATCTGGGATTCTTGAAACACTGGGGCTGGAGAAAAGCGGTTACTTTCTGCTGTCTGCCCACCGGGAGGAAAATATCGATGAGGAAAGGCATTTTCTCAGTCTGATGACAGCCGTCAACCAGCTGGCAGAAAAGCATCAGCTGCCTGTAGTCTATCCGACGCATCCCCGCAGCCGTAAGATGATTGAAAAACGGGGATTTGTATTTCATCCATTGGTAAAATCCATAAAACCTCTGGGATTTTTTGACTATAACAAGCTACAAAAAAATGCCCGCTGTGTCCTGTCAGATAGTGGCACCCTTTCAGAGGAAAGCGCATTGCTGAATTTTCCTGCAGTGCTGATCCGGACATCGACTGAACGCCCGGAGGTGTTTGACAAGGGGACTATGGTCATTGGCGGCATAACCACAAAGGAAATTGAGCAGGCTGTTGAACTGGCAGTACAGATGGCTGAAAACAATGAACCTCTGGTCATGGCAGGGGATTACACAGACACCAACGTTAGCGTCAAAGTCGTCAAGCTGGTCCAGAGTTATACCGCCATTGTAAATGAAACAACCTGGAGGAAAAAATAATGAGACTTTGTTTAATTGCCCCCATACCGCCACCTTATGGCGGCATTGCCAACTGGACGCGGCTGATCAGTGAACACATTGAGAAAAAGCAGCAGGATATTGAGTTGAATATTTTAGATACCGGCACTGGAAGAAGGACGACCGAGGGGAGGAGCCTCTGGGACCGCGTGGTGGTCAGCGGCATAAAAATGCTGGGGCTGAAGCGACGCCTAATCCGTGAAATAAAAAACAAACGGCCTGATGTCATTCATCTCACCACCAGCGGGAGCCTTGGCCTGATCCGGGATGGCCTGCTTCTGAAAACCGCGCGGAAAAACAGTATTCCTACAAACTACCACATCCGTTACGGCAGAATCCCACAGCTTGAAAAGGAGCATTCTGGAGAATGGAGGTATCAGCTGAAGGCCTGCCGGCTGGCTGATCGGGTAATTGTCATTGATTCTAAAAGCTATGCCTGCCTAAGACATTACTTGCCAGAGGAAAAGCTGTCTTATGTGCCAAATCCTATCAATCTTGAGGAACTTCCTGATCCCGGGGAAAAAAGAGGCCGGAAGATTGTTTTCTTGGGATGGGTGACACGGGAAAAAGGAACCTGGGAGCTTCTCGAAGCCTGGCAGGACTTAAAGCAGGAGTACCCAGACTGGATACTGGAAATTATAGGGCCTTTTCAGGAGGGTTTTGCCAGGACTTTAAAAAGAAAATTTAGCTTTGAAGGCGTTGAGCTGGTTGGTGAGCTGCCGCACACTCAGGCAATAAAACGCCTGAATGAGGCGGAAATTTTTGTACTGCCAAGCCACACTGAGGGGTTTCCAAACGCAGTTTTAGAGGCGATGGCATTGGGAAAGGCTGTTGTTGCCACCAGGGTAGGGGCCATACCAGATATGCTGGAAAACTGTGGCATATTGGTTGAAAAACACAGTCCGGATAATCTCAGGAAAGCCCTTGATGGACTGATGGATAATGCTGTGCTGCGGCAGAAGCTTGGTGACAGGGCCTTTGTGAAAGTGACTAATCAGTACAATCTGGAAAAAGTGATTGAACTGTACAATGAGATATGGAGGAATAATGAAACATTATGCAGCGCTTAAAAATAGTGAGACAAAACTATCTGTTATCGGACTGGGCTATGTGGGCCTGCCTATAGCCGCGGCTTTTTCAAAAAAGGTACCTGTCATCGGCTTTGACACGAACCAGAAAAAAATAGAAGTTTACAGGCAAGGTGAAGATCCCACAAGGGAAGTGGGTGATGAGGCGGTCAGGAACTGCTCTGTGGATTTCACAGGGGATGAAAAAAGGCTGGGGGAAGCGCGTTTCCATATCGTCACTGTACCCACTCCGGTCAGGCGTGATAAAACACCGGATCTTTCTCCGGTAAAGGCAGCCAGCTAGATTCTTGGCAGAAATCTGAAAAAGGGTTCGGTGGTAGTCTATGAAAGCACGGTTTATCCTGGCGTTACCGAGGAAATCTGTCTCCCAATATTGGAAAAAACCTCTGGCCTTAAATGTGGAAGGGATTTTAAGATTGGCTATTCACCAGAGCGTATCAATCCTGGAGATAAGGTACACCGGCTAGAGAATATTGTCAAGATTGTATCCGGCATGGACGCTGAAACTCTGGATACAGTGGCGGAGGTTTACAGCATGGTAGTAGAGGCCGGTGTACACCGGGCAGAGAGCATCCGGGTAGCTGAGGCGGCTAAGGTTATTGAGAACAGTCAGCGGGATATTAACATCGCCTTTATGAATGAGCTGTCTATTATGTTTAACAGGATGGGTATTGACACAAAGGCCGTTCTCGAAGCCGCAGGCACCAAATGGAATTTTATGGAGTTTACCCCTGGTCTGGTGGGCGGTCACTGTATCGGAGTAGATCCCTACTACCTGACCCATAAGGCAGAGATGTTAGGCTACAAATCTCAGGTGATCCTCTCCGGGCGCCGGATTAATGATAGTATGGGCTGTTATGTGGCTGAAAATGCTGTGAAACAGCTCATCAAAAAGGATGTGACTATTCCGCAGGCCCGTGTGGGGATTCTGGGTTTTACATTTAAGGAAAATTGCCCGGACAGCCGGAACACTAAGGTAATGGATATCATCAGGGAGCTCAGGGAATATGGCATTGAGCCAGTGGTGTGTGACCCCGAGGCCGATCCCGCGGAGGCCAGGGCTCATTTTGATATAAAGCTTTCAAATATCACTGATCTTGAGGAGCTGGATCTTTTGATCATCGCGGTGGCACACAGCCGCTTTAAAGAATTACCCCTTGAGGAGCTTAACCTGTTTTTTAAAAATAAAAAGAAAAAAATCCTTTTTGACTTGAAGGGCGTTTATGAAAAAAAGGACTGTGAAACGCAGAATTATACTTATTGGAGGCTTTAAGATGGGATATAAGCATTTGATATTTCCGAAGGGAAGTCGCTTTCTGGTGACAGGCGGGGCAGGCTTTATTGGCTCCGCTGTCTGCGAGGCACTGCTTTCCATGGGCTATTTTGTCCGCTGTCTGGACGATCTGTCAACTGGAAGTAAAGAAAATATCCGGCCCTTTTTTAATAATCCCGGCTTTGAGTTTATAAAGGGGGATATTCAGGATTATGACATCTGTCTGGAGGCATGTGGAGGAATAGACTATGTCTCGCACCAGGCGGCTTGGGGCAGCGTGCCCCGCAGCATCAAACTGCCGCTGCTTTACGAGGGCATCAATGTCAAGGGAACACTGAATATGCTGGAGGCGGCAAGACAGAAGGGCGTCAGGCGTTTTGTTTATGCTTCGTCCTCATCGGTTTACGGCGATGAGGAGAGACTCCCTAAAACAGAAAGCCAAATGGGAAACTGCCTGTCGCCCTATGCCCTGACCAAGAAAACGGCGGAGGAATACGCAGGGCTATACACCAGGCTTTATGGCCTTGAAACCATCGGATTCCGCTATTTTAATGTTTTTGGAAAACGCCAGAATCCTGAAGGCGTTTACGCTGCGGTTATACCGAAATTTGTCAAAAGCCTGATGGCTGGCGAGGCACCCCGGATCAATGGCGACGGCAGCCAGTCCAGAGATTTTACCTATATTGAAAACGCAGTGGAGGCAAACCTGAAGGGAATGCTGGCACCGAAGGAAGCGGCCGGAGCCGCATACAATATTGCCTGCGGCGGCCAGATCAGCCTGAACAGGCTGTATTATACCCTCTGCGGACTTTTGAACCGGGAGCTGCCCCCGGTTTACGGACCAGAGCGTCCGGGAGATATTCGCCATTCCTGTGCGGATATTACAGCGGCCAGGGAATTGCTGAGCTATGATCCGGATTACAGCTTTGAGGATGGTATTGAGAAAACCATTGAATGGTACAGGGAGCATATATAAGACGGACACGAGAATTCACAAAGGACTGCGAGGCGGTAAATGCCAAAGAAAATACCGGTACGAAAAGCCATGGTCTATCTGATCTTTTTTATTCTGATGATCAAGCAGCTTTACAGTTACGCAGGGATGGGCTATACACTGATTGAAAACAGCACCTATGGCTTCCAGCAGCTGCCGAGGATTGGGGGTGTCACCATCGCTCTGGATTACCTGGCGCTGGCACTGCTCATCACACTGTTTTTGGTGGAATACCCCAAAATTATCCGGAAGCTGACTGAGCTTGGAATGACCGCGCTGCTGGTCATGACCGGGGCAGTGGTGTGCTGGGCGTTTATTACCCTCATACGTTATGGGGCAAAGACTGTTTTGTACTCGGAGACCACGCCCGAGGTCTATCTGACCATTTTGGCAGTGGTGGTAGGTGTGGACGACAAGCTCTATGGAAGCTTCAGCAGAATAGCCCTGCGCATGGGTGTTTTCTCTCTGGCGGCCAGCCTGATTTCCTATCTGCTTTTTCTTAGTAAACACCCCTCTGGACTTATGGGGAATACAGCGGCCCTGATCCTTTATGTCCAGGGCTTCTGGCTTGTGGTTATCGGCAGCATTGATTATTTTAAGAAAAGGAAAAAGAGAGCTTTCATTTGTTTTCTGATGACCATATGTATGGTGCTGGCGCTTCTGTTTAACGCCAGAAGCTACGTGATCCAAAGCCTTATCTGGACGTTGGTGTTCCCTTATATCACGACACAGAAGGGGAAACGGGGGCGGTTCAGGGGCGTCTGGGCAGCTGTGGTCATCGGAGGACTGGCTTTTGCATTTGTGGCAAACTTTGAGCCGCACCTGTTTGAGACTTTTATGGAAAAAACCGACCGGGATACCCGGTCTTTCCAATATATTGAGCTTTTTTCCCAGACCAATCTGAAGGACTTTCTCATCGGGCAGGGTTATGCTTTTCAGTACTACTCACCGACGATGGGTGGCTTTTACAGCTATATTGATAACGGCTACCTGTTTTTGATGATGCGTTACGGTATTTCCATTTGCCTGCCTTATGTACTGCTGTTGGTTATGGGGATTTACAACAGCCTTTTTTACAACAAGGAACGGCTGATCCGGGGGTACAGCTTTGTGCTTATCATGTGGATGTGCGCTCTCGGCGGGCTGTCTGTATATACAATGCTGGTCTTTGATATTAAATGTCTGGCCATCGCAGTCGTTATCGGGCGGTGCCTTGCTATTCACCGGGAAAAAAGAAAAAAATCAGAGAAGGGAGCAAAAACAGATGCCAGACCATAAAATTTTATATATTATCCGCTGCGGACTTCCCGAAAGTGCGGCTGGGATTCGTGTTTTCCAAATGGCGCGCCTGCTTCAGAAAAACGGATATATTGTGAATTTTCTCTGCGCGGACCCTGTGGCTGCCGAAGGTGCGGCGAACCATGGACATGACCAGCAGACCGGAGACCGGGTTTACAGCTATCAGGGCTTTCGCTATTTTGTGCCAGAGCCCTCTGAAAGAGGCAGATTCAGAAACCTTGCTGAGCTGGTCACCGCCGAAAGGCTCTGCCGCCGGGTGAAAAAACACCAGTGTGCCGAAGGATATGATGTGTTTGTTTTGTACAATGACCCCGGCCCGCTGACCTGGAGACTGAGAAAATACTGCGCGCAGCAGAGCGTCCAGCTTATCGGGGACATTACCGAGTGGTATGCGCCGCGAAGCAGAGGTAAAATTGGCGAGCGGCTGATGCCTTTGATGGTCGGCCACCGAATACGGAGGCTGGACAAACGCTGTCTCGACGGAGTGATAGCGGTGAGCCCTTTTTTATATGATTATTACCGCAGAAAAGGCATGAAAACCATTTTTATTCCTCCGCTTATGCAGGGCAGCGGCCAGCAAACAGCTGTTAAGTACCATTATTACACACATCCGGTTATCAATCTGGTTTATACGGGCTCACCCGGGGAGAAGGATCTGCTGGTGCCGCTGTTTGAGGCGGTGGAACACCTTAACCGGAAAAAGCTGCGGTTTCGGCTGGACATCGCGGGTGTGGGAGAGGAGTACCTGAAAGTGGTATGGAAACATGGAAGCTACAGTGAACTGGGCATTTTTGCTCATGGCAGAGTCAGCCGCGAGGAGGCCCTTCTCCTTGGATATCGGGCGGATTTCTGTGTGCTGCTTAGAAAAGCCAAACGTTATGCCCGGGCAGGATTTTCCACCAAAATGGCTGAGTGCATGAGCAGCGGCACAGCGATGATCTGCAACGATGTATCCGGGCCGGAGCAGCTGCTGGTGAATGGCCGGGAGGGTTTTGTCATCGCGGGTCTGGAGGAGCTTGAAGCGATGTTGGAAAAGGTTGCGGGCATGGAGCAGAACCGTATTAAAGAGATAAAAGAAGCGGCCCGGGAAAAAGCAAAGGTGCTTTTTTCGCCAGCGGCTTACGCGGCTCCGCTGCTTAAGCTGATGGAAAAGAGGTAAAAAATGAGGCTGTTAATTATCGTGGATGATTACAGTGGCGGCGCGGGAAATATGGCGCAGCTGCTGGCATTGAATGGAAAAAAGCAGGGTCTTGACGTGAGCCTGTTGCCGCTCTGGGTAAAGTCGCGTCCCCGGTATAACCTGAGTGGGATTAAATGTTTTGAAAACCGTGCGGCAAACCTAAAATCAAGGGTTCTGAATCTTCTGAGAGCCATGGTTTTTATCCGGAGAACGGTGGCGGCTGAGGATTTTGACGCGGTGGTCTCCTTCATCACCAACAACAGTATACTGGCTGTTTTTGCTCTGCTTGGGAAAAAGATACCGGTGATCGCCTCGGAAAGGCATAATATAAAAGCCCGGATACCTGAAGGCATGTGGCGGCTTCTGATGCGGCTTGCCTACTGCAGAGCCTCCCGTGTGACGGTACAGTTTGAACATTTCCGGGATTTTGATAAAGGCCGCTTCAGGCATAAAACAGTGGTGACGCCGAATATCATACAGGCGGCCTCGGCGGTCAAAGATTACCGGAGACAGGAGGATACTCCGGTTATCCACTTCGCCTCCTGCGCCCGCCTTGTCCCGGTCAAAGGGCTTGATACGATGATTGAGTGTTTTAAAAAAATTCATGACCATAATCCCCGGACACAGCTGAATATTTACGGAGAGGGGAGGGAAAGAAAATACCTGCAGGGGCTGGTCATCCGCTATGGACTGGAGGACACGGTGCTGCTGAGAGGAAAGACCAGCAACCCTTATGCTGAGCTTGTAAAGAATGATATCTATCTGATGACCTCAGAGCAGGAGGGATTTCCCAATGCTCTTGGGGAAGCCATGGCTGTGGGACTGCCCTCAGTAGTTTTTGAATGCCATGAGGGCATCAGAGACTTAGTGGGGGCAGGCGGTTTTGCCGTACAGCCGGGCGACCAGCAGGAATTTATGAAGAAAGCTTTATTATTATGCCAAGACAGCGAACTTCGGGAAAAGATGGGGAAGGAGGCTCTGAGCAGATCAAAGCGCTACCGTCCGGAGCGGGTTTTAAAAATCTGGAAGAAGTGTATCGGGGAGGCCATCTGCTGAGGAGGTTTAACGAATGAAAATTTTATGCTTTATCGATAACCTGGGGTCTGGCGGCGCCCAGCGGCGCTTCACGAATTTGGCGGTGCTGTTCAGAAAAGCGGGGCATCAGATCTCCTTCCTGACTTACAGCGAGGGTGATTTTTTCAAAAAAACTTTGGATGAAGCCGAAATTCCTGTGACAAAAATCAGCGTCCCCTCCAAGGTTTTTAAATTTTTACAGATCATCCGTTTTCTCAGGAATTTTGACGGTGACGTGGTGATTTCTGTGATGGAGTCCCCTAATGCTCTGGCCTGTCTGGCAAAGATAAAGTCAACGGGCTGGAAGCTGATCACAACGGAAAGCAGCAGCCGGGAGCAAACTTTCCAGTCGTTCAAAAGAAAGGTGGCAAACCGACTCGAGCGCAGAACAGACGCTAAAATCTGCAATTCAGAGAGGGCGCGCGGTATGTGGCTCAGGCATTACCCGGATTATGCCGATAAGCTGAAGGTAATCTATAATCCCGTGAGCCTGACCGGATACAGTCAGAAAAGGTCTTCTGAGGAGCAGGAGGTTGTCCGGCTTTTGGTCGCCGCAAGTTATCAGCCAATAAAAAATGTGGTCGGGGTGATCGAGGCGGTCCACACTCTGCCAGAAGCTGTCCGGAAAAAGCTGAGAATTGACTGGTATGGCAGAAAAGAAGCCATACGGGGAGATGATCAGACCTACCGCAACGCGGATAAAAAGATTATAGATTATGGTCTGGAAAAAACAATCCATCTCCACAGCGAGACGCCGTTTATTTATGAAAGGATGGCTGAGGCAGATGCGGTCGCACTTTTCAGCAAGGCTGAAGGCCTGCCTAATGTAATCTGCGAGGGGATGTGCCTTGGGAAACCCATTGTCATGAGCTTCGTCTCAGACTACAGGGTTATTGTGAACGGCAACGGGATCTTGTGCGATCCCCATGAAGTGCCGTCAATGGCAGAGGCACTCATGAAAATAGCTGGAACCTCAGAGGAGGAACGGCGCATAATGGGGCAGAAATCAAAAGAAATGGCCCAGTGCCTTTTTGATCCAGCGGTGATCCGGGATCAATGGCTGGCGGTAATGGAAAATGAGATGAGGTGATGGCGTGAGCCGGATAGAGGGAATTGTAAGATTGTTTTTTGGAAAAAAGGAAAGCTGTTCTGAGGCGGAAATAAAACAAAAAAGGCAGCGCGGTGTTATTCTGACCGCCGGAGCAGCAGCGGTATCCAAAGTTTTTATGACATTGATCCCCCTGATTACAGTTCGGATCACTCTGGATTATCTGGGGATAGAGCTCTACGGCTTATGGAATGCGGCCACCTCGTTTTTTGCCATGTTTTCCTTTGCGGATCTGGGGCTTGGAAGCGGTCTGCAGACAGAGTTAAGCCGTGCTGCAACTTTTGGGGATGGGGAAGTCAACCGAAAGATTATAACAAGCGTCTATGTCATGCTGGCAGGTGTGGCATTCCTGATGTCCGTTTTTTGGGGGCTGGCGTATCCCTTTGTGGACTGGCCCGCGGTGTTAAACGTCCAGGATGGTGAAGGTGCACAGATGGCAGGCTGTGTGCTGTTTGTGATTGTGGTGCCGACTATTATCAATATTCCCGCGTCTTTAATCCAGCGGACACAGCTGGCTCTTCAGGAGGGATACCGCTACCATTTATGGCAGTGTGCTGGAAGCTGTCTGGGGCTTTTACTGGTACTGCTTGTGGCAAAGATTAATCTGGGACCGGTGGTTATGATTGGTGCGGTATCTTCTGTGACGGTGGTTACTGCGATTTTAAACTCCTTTGTGTACTACGGTTTTCAACAGCCCGGGCTCCGCCCGTCACTCCGCTTTTTTGATTCACAGATATCGAAAAGGCTGCTGCAAACCGGACTTGCTTTTTTTGTCCTGTCTGTTTTGACAGCCCTGAGCCTGTCTCTGGACAATTACCTGGTGGGAAAGGCTGCCGGAATGGATGCGGTGACTCCTTATGCCCTGCAATATAAAATTGCAGGCATGATCAGCACAGTGACGCTGATGCTCAGCACACCCATGTGGACAGCAAACGGCGAAGCACTGAGCCGGGGCGACTATGACTGGGTAAAAAAGGCGACCCGCAAAGTCGTCTGGATATCTCTGCTGTTTTCAGCATCGGCGTCGGTCGGGTGCCTGTTGTTTGCAAAGCCAGTGCTGGATATTTTGTCTGGCGGGGCAGTTGCTGTATCCTACGGGACGCTGCTGGGGATGTGTCTGATGCAGGTACTGCTGTCTTTTACAAGTCCCTTTTTTATGGTACTCAACGGCGCCAAAATTATCCGTTTTCAGGTGGTCATGTATCTGGTTTTCGCGGCGGTATCTCTGCCCCTGAAAAGCTTTTTTGCGGAAATGCTGGGGCCCGCTGCCATTGCCTGGACCGGGGCAGTCTTTTATCTGTTCTTTATCACTGTCCCCACCTTTTTAAGAGCCCGGAAAGTATTCTTATAAAAACAGCCAGGCTGTGATTTTAGGTAGAAAAAACGGGCCTTTCTATGATATAATACTTCTATTGAAACCGTATAGCGTTTGAGAGGATTCAGAAGACAACAGAGGTGCCTTATGGGAAAAATAAACAAAGAATTTGGAATTGATGAGGAGTACCTGGAATATCTCCGTTCCATTCCGGTGGACGTCTATATTAAAATTCTGGAAAACTGTTCATCGGATGTATATGTGATGGACAAAGAAGGGAAGATTATTTATGTTAATCCCAATTCCATCCGCCATTATGGGGTAGACCCGAAAGAGATGATCGGTCAGAATAACTACTCTTTCAGAAAAGGGAAGTGGACGCCAACGGCTCTGGAAAAGTGTGTCGGGGAAAAACGGACTGTTTTTGCGGAGCAGAACTATCTGCTCATTGGAAAAAGCGTTTCAACGGTGCTCACGCCCATTTTTGATAAGGATGGGGAGATTGAAATGGTCGTGACCATTGCCAATGAAATCCCTGAAAAATATGACATGACCTGGCGAAAGCTGGACGGTGAAAAGAGTAAAGCCGGGAGCAGGAGCAAAACCCACACAATAGAGGCTGAGGACGGCAAGGACGATGATGAGATTGTCGGTCAGAGCTATATTTTCTGCAAGATTCTGCTGACCATCAAAAAAGTTTCAGATTCCGACGTCTCGATTCTTTTAACCGGAGAGTCGGGGGTAGGTAAGACACTGATTGCCGAATATGTGCATAAAACGAGCCTGAGGGCCTCAAAGCCGTTCTGGGCTATTAACTGTGCCACGATACCGGAAAACCTTCTGGAATCGGAATTATTCGGTTATGCGCCCCATACCTTTACAGGAGCCAGCGCCAAGGGGAAGGTCGGCCTTGTGGAACTGGCCGATGGTGGCACGCTGTTCCTTGATGAAATCGGTGAGATGGCCCCGGGGCTTCAGGCCAAGCTGCTGGACGTTCTGGAAAACAAGCGCTTTATCCAGGTGGGCGGAAGTGAAATGAAACATGTGGATATCCGTATTGTGGCGGCTACCAACGCCAACCTCGAAAAACTGGTCTCGGAAAAGAAGTTCCGCTCAGACCTGTACTGGCGGATCAACACCATCAATATTGAGATTCCTGCTCTCAGGGAGCGCCGGGAAGATATTCTTCCTTTGACAGCCTATTTTCTGAAAAAATATAATAAAAAATATGGAAAAGACATTGATTTTTCTCCCAAGTCCATGGCGATCCTTATTGCCTACGACTGGCCGGGAAATATCCGGCAGCTGAAGAATCTCATTGAGCGGACGGTTCTTCTGTCCACCAGCGGCCCGGTTGCGCCGAAAGAGCTGCCAGAATTTATGATCGAGGGTACGGCCATGGTAGAGGAGACCTATAAGGAAAGCTATGATTATATTCTGGAAAGCGTTGGGAAACAGCTGATCCGTGAGTCCTATAAAAAACACAGAAACATGAAAAAGGTCGCTGAAGATCTGGACATCAGCCATTCCAAGGCTTTTCGGCTGGTAAGTGAATACTGTAAGGATTTAATGAAAAAATAGAGAATTTAGATTAAGTGTTTATTAAAAAAATATCAGCATTAAAATAAAAAAGAGGCAAAGCAAGGCGTTCTGAGACAGATCGCTTACTTTGCCTTTTTTTATTTTTTGTCAGCATGTGGTAAGGTAAAATCACCCGGTTCAAAATCTGGTGTGGGGTCTTTTTCCTTTTCAATAATCTGCGCCCGCGTCAGGCTTCCAAAGTCCTTTCTCATCCATTTATACAGAGATACAACACAGAGGATGAGCGTTACAGACACCGGGAGCGCTGATATAATAATGGCCGATTTAAGAGAATCCAGCGGCGCCTTTGCAAACATGAGACACAGCGGAATCGCGGAAATGACAATGGCCCAGAACAGTTTGAGATGGTTCGGTGGGATTTCGTCATCCTTAATATTTTTGATGGAAGCCGCGGACAGAGTAAAGACAGCGGAATCCAGAGTGGTGATGAGCAGCATGGTGCCAGTGAGAAACCATACAAGCAGGATGATTTTCCCGAGTGGCAGGGCCGCGATAACCGTTGAAATAACCTGTTCCGGACTCTGGGTCTGGAGGATTTCGACAAAGTTAAAGGAGCCGGTAAGCTGCAGCTGGAGTCCGTAGTTGGACAATACACCAAAGAACAGAAGTGTGCTGAGCATACCTGCGCCAGTGATGCTCAGGATAACCTCTTTGATGGTACGCCCCTTGGAGATTTTGGCAATGAAGATCCACATCCAGGGAGCCAGGGTAATCCACCAGGCCCAGTAAAAAACGGTCCAGTCTGCTGTAAAACCAGTTTTGATAATGGGCTCAGTTTCGGTGATCATGGGCACAAAATTAGAGAGCATCATCCCAAAGCTCTTGATGGTATTTTCAAGCTGGAATTGAGGCCCGCCAAAAATAAAGACATAAGCCAGTAAAAAGAAACACAGGTAAATGGTGGAGTCTGAACAGAATTTCATTCCCTTTTCAAGCCCTGCATAGGAACTGGCGGTAAAGAATATGGTGACTGCGACCACCATAACGACCTGCATAATAAAGTTATCGGGTGTGCCGAGACTGGTGTGCAGATTGTTGACCAGCATTGGAACCCCTGTTCCAAAGGTTAAAATAATACCTGAAACGATTCCAAAAATAAAAATAATGTTAATGATCTTATTCCAGATTGGCCGGCCGCCGGTAACACCTTCACAGCCGTTTGCCAGTGAGAGGCCCTCCTGTCTGCGGACATAAAAACGGTAGGCCAGAGGAATGGTGCCAATGGCATAGATTCCCCAGGCGGGAACGCCCCAGTGGAAAAAGTTGTAGGATACAGCGACCTGCGCGGCAGCGATGCTCTCGGGTGTAATGCTCTGGGGCGGCGTGATGTAGTAATAGACCCATTCGAGAACGGCCCAGTACAAAAGCGCAGCACCCATCGTTGCGCAGAAGATCATGGCGATCCAGCTGAAGGTTTTGTACTCCGGCTTATCCTTGCCGAGCTTGATATTCCCAAATTTGGAAAAAGCAACGGCGAAGTTAAAGACGAAGATACCGATGGTGATTACAATAAAGTAAACGCCCATCTTGGTTGTAATGAAAATTCGAATATTATTCAGAATTTCCGTCGCTGCTGTGGGCATCAGTATGATATACACACTGAAGACAGCAACCAGTGCCAGAGTGATAATGATTGCCCATTTGTCAATTTTATATTTTTTCATGGGTTTATACCTCCTTTGATATGCAAAGATAAGCTAGCTAGGAAAATCTTTACATTCGCAAGGTATTATTATTTTACTATATTTTTGGTGTTTTGTCCAATGCTCCTTCATTAAAGTTACTAATAAAGCCTGGATGCTATAAAAACATCCAGGCTTTATAAAAATCACTCGTGTTCATTCAACGCATCGATCACACTTGCTTTTTCACATGAACTCGGGGAGAGCGGTTCTTTTTCAGGGAAGTCTGGAACCGTTTCCTTTTCCTTGCGGGTGATTTCATCTCTTGTCATGTCACCGTAATCCTGCTTCAGCCATTTAAAAATGGAAATGATGCAGAAAATCAGCGTGATGGAAACCGGAATCGCTGTGATGATAATGGTCGATTTCAGCGAATCCAGCGGAGCCTTGGCAAACATCAGGCACAGCGGAATCGCAGCGATGATGACAGCCCAGAAAAGCTTCAGGCTCTTGGGCGGTATCTCATCAGTTTTCAGGTTGGTAACTGAGGCAGCCGCCAGTGTGAACACAGCAGAGTCCAGCGTAGTGACCAGCAGCATAAGACCGACGATAAACCAGACAAAGAGCACAATTTTGCCGAGCGGAAGTGCCATAATAGCCGAGGAGATGACCTGCTCAGGACTCTGGTTCTGCAGAATGGAGACAAAGTCAAACTGTCCGGTCAGCTGTAAATTCAAGCCGTAGTTTGAAAGAATACCAAAGAAGAGTACGGTGCTGATGAGACCGGCCAGGGATATGGTGAGAACGACCTGCTTGATGGTGCGGCCCTTGGAGATTTTTGCGATAAAAATCCACATCCAGGGCGCCAGTGTAATCCACCAGGCCCAGTAAAAGACCGTCCAGTCTGCGGTGAATCCAGTTTTAACAATAGGTTCTGTCTCAAAGATCATCGGGACAAAGTTGTTAATCATAAGTCCGAGGCTTTTAATGGTATTTTCAATCTGGAATAAAGGGTTCCCGAAGATAAATACAAAAGCCAGAAGGATAAAAAAGAGGTATGTTGTAGAATCTGAACAGAATTTCATCCCTTTGTCAAGGCCGGCATATGAGCTGAGCGTAAAAATAAAAGTGACGACCACCACCATGATTACCTGCATGATGAAGGTATCTGGCGTTCCAACGCTGTTGTGCAGATTATTGACCAGCATTGGAATCCCTGTTCCAAAGCTGATGATAATGCCGGATACAATACCAAAAATAAAAACGATATTGATGATTTTATTCCAGACAGGCTTTCCGCCCGTAACCCCTTCACAGCCACCGGCCAGAGAAAGGCCGTCTTTCTGGCGGATGTAGTAGCGGTAAGCAATGGGGATTGTGCCAATGGCATAGATCCCCCAGGCCGGAATACCCCAATGGAAAAAACTGTAGGATACGGCAACCTCCGCGGCTGCCATACTCTGCGGGTCCAGCCCCATTGGCGGACCGGTATAATAATAAACCCATTCCAGTGTGGCCCAGTACAGAATACTGGTCCCCATGGTGGCACAAAAGATCATGGCAATCCAGCTAAAGGTTTTGTAATTTGGGTCGCCCTTGCCGAGTTTAATGTTTCCATATTTAGAGAAGGCAAGACTGATGTTTACAGCAAAAATACCGATGGTAATCAAAACAAAGTAAAACCCCATTTTGGATGTTGTAAAAACGCGCAGGTTATTGAGCGTTGCAGTTGCCTGCTCCGGCAGGAGTACAATGTAGATACTGAGCGCCAGTACAATGATCAGCGTAATAATAATAGCCCATTTGTCGATTTTAAATTTTTTCATAAGTCCGCCCCCTTCTGTCTTTCACAATCACACATTAGCATTCGTAAGATAATTGTATCTTACTACGATTTGATGGTTTAGTCCAATGATTTAACGGATAAATTATGGTAAACAGGCTATTTTATATTTTTGCGGGAAGGCCGTAGCCTCCCCGCGCAGGTGTATGCTATTTATCTTCAGGTTGAATATTCTTTTTCTTAACATAGATACGGATAGCCACCGAGCAGAGTACCGCGATGATGGAAGCTGCGATCAGGAAACATCCAAAGCTCATCTGATAGCCAAGCATACCCGGATGCTGATCCAGCCAGTTACCAGTGATAACTGGTACAAACATATCCGGAATAAAGGCGATAACCGACAGGATACCTGTAGCGGCACCGAAGATGGTAGTGGGAACACCAGACTCAGTGAACTGTGAGGACGCAACGCCATAAGCGCCGGTCAGGAAGAAACCAACCGCCAGAATAAGTATGATGGCGATCATCAGCATAGCGGCTGTGGTTGGCAGGAAGATCAGAATAGCTGAGCACACAGCGGTTAAGGCCATGATCAAAATGAGTACCTTGGCCGGTGAATTGATTTTTGTGGCAATACTGCCGATGATGGGCGCAGAGAGCAGGGCGATACCATATGTACGGATCATGCCAACGGTTGAGGTAATACCCATGGAAGCGCCAAAGACGTCAGTCAGATATGGTGTGGTGTAGGCCATTGCGGCATAGGCGCAGTAGACAAAGAACATGGACGCAGTGGTCAGCCAGACACCAGGATGCTTGATGGCTTCTTTAAATTCATTGAGGTTAAAGCCCTGTCCCTCTTTGATTTCATCGTCGAATTTTGGAACAAAAAGCAAGGTGGCGATACCAAAAATAACATTTAAAATAGCGCTGACAATCAAGACAACAATAAAGCCAGCCGCGGAGTCAGATACAAAGGCGTTGAAAATCTGCTGAGAGACAAAGCCCAAAAGCAGGCCGCCGACGCCATAAATCCCGTAGCTCAGGCCAATGTTTCGCGAATAGGTGCTGTCATCGCTGACCAGGCGGATCAGCTTATAACGGATACCCCAGAAAATAAGGGTACTGGTAACGCCGAGAAGGCCAAAAATGATCATGATGCTGGTGTAGGACGGAAGCGTCGCGAACCAGCAGATAACGGCAGCGGTGGTGAAAAAACCAACAGCTGCAAGATATTTTGCCCGGATCTTATCTGCGATAATCCCTCCCGGAAGATAGCAGATCGTGGCGACCAGGCCGTAAATACCACCGGTGGCGCCGAGCTGGGCGTTGTTGATGTTCAGGCTTGTCATCATGGTGTCATAAAACGAAAAACGGAAGTAAATAATCTGAAAAAGAACGGCCGAGCCGAAGCTGACCAGGAAAACAATCAGCATGGTTCTGAATTTGCTTAAATCGTCCTTATTGATAACACTTTTATTCATCATAGGTCTCCTCTCTCCTTGATAAAAAATTAGTGCAAAATAAGTTCTGGTATTGCCGAATCCCTATTTTGCACTAATAAAATGGGTTAGTTAATTCGTTAAGGAATTTAGAATCTGAATTCTTCAGGAATCAAATCTGCAATCATTTTTTCCTGGAATGCTTCGAGCTTGGTTGGCAGTTCGTAGTTGGCTACGCGGTCCTGCCAGGCTTTGCGTGCAAGTTCCTGTACAGTTGGACTGCCAGCAGCTTCCCAGTTGCCGATGGATTGACGGTTGTACAGTGGTGGCAGGAAGTAGTCCGCCTTATACAGCTTATTGGTACGGGCGATATAGTTTGTTTTGTGTTCAACTTTTTCCATTTTGTCCATCATGAGTGTCTGGTCATTGATGGTGGTTCCCTTTAAGAGATGTTTGACAATGCGGGCAGTTTGTTCATCGAGCATATATTTTTCATAGCCTAAAGCACCGTAGGAATCTAAGATACCGCCGAGCATGTATAATTGTTCAGGTTCTACCATATAGCCGGATAAGCAGATCAGCATGGATTCAGCGCCGCTCTGGTAGTCGTCCTGTTTGGCGTCTGCGAGACAGCCGTTGGCACGGCAAGGCAGTCCGTAGAAGTCTGCCAGTTCACGCATGGTACAGAAGGACTGGAAGGTTTCAGGTCCGCCACATACGCACAGAGAGTATCTCAAGTCACATTCAAGAGAGCTTAACTGGTAGATAACCGGTGCGCCTGGCTGAACAAGCTGAGACAATACGAGACCGGCCAGCAGTTCGGTATTGTTCTGAACAGTGGTGGAAGCCAGGGTCGGCGGAGAAGTCATGCCGGCTAAGCCAACGCCTGTGATAACCAGGGCCTGGCCCATTCTGGCGTAGGTGATGATGGTATCACACATTTCCTTGTTCCATGCAAATGGAGCGGAGTTGGTGGCCAGAGTAATGGTCTGGCAGTGTTCGTGGTCGTCATTGAAGTCCTGAACCAGCTTGATGAATTTTTCACAGCGTTCCTTGGTACCATTGTGACCACCGATTAATTTATCAGAATATTTCAAGTTTGCCAGTGTTGTCCATTCGGTATGGATCTTAGTCGGAATATCGTTTGGCACGACGATGTCCGCGTCGATCAGGTGCATGATGTCGCTGTCCTGATGAATTTTAATAAAGTTGATATAATCTTCAGCGTTGGCCTTGCGGTATTCGCCATTATCCAGAACATTGACTGGACCCAGTGAAGACTGAACCATCATTTCCTGACCAACACCTGTTGTGAATTTCATACCCCTTGAATACATATCAAAGGTCTTTGGAACCAGAGCCACACATTTTTCGACCAGGTCTTTGTCGATATAAACGATCTTGCCGTCTACCTTACAGCCTGCTTTTGCTAAAATATCGCGTGCTTCTTCGTTATCAAATAAAATCCCCTTATTTGCGAGCAGATACAAGCTTTTGTCGTGAATGAGTTCGATGTCCTCTTTGCGAGTGAATAAATTGGAATAAAAGTTACGTGTCATAATCATTACCCTCCATGATCATTATATGTTTTTTCTTATGCCTTTATATAACGCAAGTCCCGTGCCAAAAAATCAAAAGCGAAGGAATGGCTAGAATCAGCCATTTTTTGTAAAAATAAATTTTAAAGGATTTCAAAGATGAAATATGAAGATTTTTATCCATGTTTTTAGATTTCTATTTTAAAATTTACAATATTTTACGAAAAATAGAATAAATCTTTTTGAAAGAAAATGGTTTGCCCTATATATAATAAGGAAGGACAGAGATATTTACAGGAGATGAAAAGCTAAATATAAAGCCGGAAAACGCAGCGCGCTCTCCGGAAGAAAATAAAATTTAAAGTTAAAAAAATTCAAAAATGAAATCAGCCTTCAGGTTCGATTTCATCTTCAGAATTGCCCGAAGGCTTTTCCGGCAGTGCGGTCAGACAGACTGATGCAATCACCAGAGCCGCGCCGAGCAGCTGCAGCGCCGTGAATGTCTCACCGAGTACCAGGGCGCTGAAGACAATGGTGACGACCGGCACAAAATTGACGAGGATGGTCACAGTAAGAATAGGGATGCTCCGCAAGGCATACATATAGGTGAGGTTGGCCGTGGCGGAGACCAGTACAGCCAAAAACAGGAAATTGATGATGATCTCTCCGGTAAAAAGGCTGAAGTCCGGTGGGAAGGCGAAGGCCAGCGGCAGTGTAACTCCCGCAATGCAGGCCGAGAGGTAGGTGGTGATATCCAGCCCTGTATAACGGCTGTAAAGAGGCTTGGCCAAATAATTATATAAAAGCCAGCCAAGGCCTGATAAAATCATGGCGCCGCATCCCCAGGGGTTGATCTCAATCTCAGAAAGCCCCACAATCATGATAACGCCCACTACGGAAAAGGCCACAGCACCTGCCTTTATGAAAGTAAACCGCCGTTTAAGAATTACCGTGTCAATGAGCATGCAGAAAATCGGCACAAGACTCAATAAAATAGAGGCCATGGAGGCTCCGGTCAGGTCTACACCCACCGCCTCAAACACATAATAGCCTGTAAAGCCGATAAGCCCTGCGATTAAAACACGGGGAAGATCCTTTTTCAGAAGCCGCTGCTCTGGTTCGAGCTTTCGCTTGACCAGAAACAGAATGATCGCCGCAATGGCAAAGCGTCCGAAAATTAAAGCGTATACCGAAAAAGCCTGAAGACAGATTTTTGTACTGATAAAAGAAATGCCCCAGAAAACCAGGGTGTAAGAAATAGCCAGATAGGGTTTTATTTTTTGCATAAGTGCCTCCGATGACAGGTGTCGAAAACTATTATACCTTAAAATCCCGAAATATTTAAGTTTCCATTGAAAAATAGCGAAAATTTCGTTATAATTGCGGTAACGGAGTTTAAAATCAAATTCTCCGGGGTATATACAAGATAAATAAATTCTAGACCTTCGAAGGAGGAGAAAAAAATGCAAAAATATGTATGTGATATCTGTGGTTATGTTTATGATCCCGCTGTAGGTGATCCTGATAATGGTGTAGCTCCTGGAACAGCTTTCGCTGATCTGCCGGAAGATTGGGTTTGCCCGGAATGCGGCGTCAGCAAAGATGAATTTTCACCGGAAGCTTAATTAAGGCTTTTGAATAAGTCCCTGGATTGCCGGGGATTTTTTATTTTTTGCGGTTTCTGACGGCCTTGCAAAACTTCCCTAAATCGGGTATGATAATTGAAAAGAATCGATTATCAAGGGAGATTATTATGGCAGTTAAAGCAAGAGAAGAGGTCCGCAGCCGTGAGTTCAGCGCCATTGGCATGATACTTATCGGGCTGTTTGTCGTGGCCTATGTATTTATTTATAACCGCTCCATCAGCCAGATGGATGACTACGCTTTAAAAACAGGGATCGGTATCGCGGCTCTGATCGTGATGATTGTAGTGTTTGTCGTGATTCTCAGGTTTATTACCACCGGGTTCTTTATGCTGCTGACGCATCAGAGCCTGAATATTGAGCGGAAAATCTTTTTCTGGCGCAAGGAAGTTGCAGATATTCCGGTCAAGGCAATGTTTGATGTGGTGCCGGAAGATGCCTTTAAGGGGATTAACGGCAAGGTTAAGAATTATACCGTTGCCCGGATTGAGAATAAAGCCAAGTATGTGGTACTCTACCGGGAGGGAGACCAGGTACGCGGCGCCAAAATCCAGTGCTCTTCCAAATTTCACAAGGCATTGAAAAGCGTGGTCAGCCAGAACAAAAACGCCAAAAAAGCTTAAGGGGTAATTAAGCAAAAAGCAGTATGATAATGACGTAAACAAGTTACCCTCTTTCAAAATTTTTACAAACCAGCCGGAGTATTCTTACTCCGGCTTTTGTGTTTTTTGCCTGAATCCGCTATACTTGTCATAAAGGAGAACGATCATGAAAATACTACACACCTCAGACTGGCATATTGGCCGGACACTCAATGAAAAAAGCCTGCTGGAGGATCAGGAGGCTCTGCTCACACAGCTGCTCACCTGGCTTGACCGGGAGCGGCCGGACATCCTTTTAGTCGCCGGCGATATCTATGACCGGTCGGTCCCTTCCAGGGAGGCGCTGGGGCTGGTGGACACAGTACTTTCTGAAATTATTCTCAGGCTGGGGATACCGGTTCTGCTCATCGGCGGCAACCACGACGGTCGTGAGCGGCTGGCCATGAATGGTGGTATTCTTGAAAAGCAGGGACTCCATATCGCGGGAAATTATCTGCCGGGGCAGGAGCCTGTGACACTGAGCGATGACTGGGGCGAGGTCTGTTTCTGGAGTGTGCCTTTCATCAAGCCGGTGGAATACCGGAGCCTGATGAAGCTTGAAAAGCCCATGGGCTACGATGAGATGTACCGGGAGATTACCGCTGAGATCACCGGGCGTATGGATACATCCAAACGTAACGTTCTGGTCTCTCACGGCTTGATTTTAGGTAATATGGCGGATATTCAGACCATTGACGATTCAGTCAGGCCCATTGAGATCGGCGGCATTGAGTACGCCTGCGCCGAGATCTTCGAGGCCTTTGACTATGTAGCACTGGGGCATCTGCACAGGCCGCAGAAGGTGCTGTGGGACAAGGTGCGCTACTCAGGGTCTCTGCTGAAATATTCCTTTTCGGAGTGGAATCAGAAAAAATCCGTGACGCTGGTGGAGCTTGGTGAAAAGGGCGCGCTGAGTCTGGAGCCGGTGAGCTTTAAGCCGCTGCGTGACCTGCGCGTCATCCACGGAAGACTTGAAGAACTGACGGCCCTTGAGGCCTATGAAGCCGAAGGCCGGGAAGATTACCTGAAGGTGATTCTGGAGGATCAGGAGCGGCTGGTAAACCCAATGGACAAGCTCCGCAGGGTTTATCCGAATGTGCTGGAGATGGCCTATGAGAAACGGGAGAAAACCGAGGCTCAGAAGAGCAGCCGCCGTATCAAGGAGCGGATACAGGACCCGCTGAAGCTGTTCGAGGATTTTTACGCCTTTGTCAACGGAGAGGCCATGCAGGCGGACGAGCAGGCAGTGATTACGGAGCTGCTTGAGACCACCATGGAGGAAGAAAGATGAAACCCATTGCCCTTTACATGCACCATTTTGGCCCTTTTATGGAGGAGCAGATTGATTTTACAAAGCTGGACAAGGAACTTTTTCTGATTACCGGCCCCACCGGCAGTGGGAAAACCACTATTTTTGACGGGCTGTGTTACGCGCTGTACGGCGAGGGCAGCAATACTTTCCGGCAGTCAAGAGAGATGAAAAGCCAGTTTGGCGATCCGCTGGAAATGATGTGGGTGGATTTTACCTTTGAGCTGCGGGAAAAGACCTATCGTATCAGGCGAATCCCTGAGCAGGATCGGAAAAAAGAGCGCGGACAGGGCACTGCCCGGCAAAAGCACGAGGCGGCGCTGTACGAGATAGCGGGTAGTGAGGAAAAACTGATTTCCGCCTCAGTAGCTGAGGTGGGAGAAAAGATCCAGGAAATCCTCGGCATCAATGCCAACCAGTTCCGCCAGATTGTCATGCTGCCTCAGGGGGAGTTCAGCCGTCTTTTGAAAGCAAAGGAGGAGGAACGGGTTGAGCTCTTAAAAAGTATTTTTCGGATGGATTTGTACAATAACCTCAAGGATAAGGTAGCCTCAGGCCTGCGGGAAATCCGAGGACGCCACAATGACTTAAGCGTTGAGATGGAAACGGAGCGCCAGCACATCAAATGCGGCGGAGACTCCGAGCTTGCGGACACCCTGACACAGAATGATAAAACCATGGATTACGTGCTGGATTTAACCCGGAAAGAAATCGAGGCTGACACGGCCAAAATTGATGCGCTGGCAGAACAGGAGAAAGAGGCTGTCCGGTCACTGGAGCAGCTGCGCATCACTCTGACCGCCGGCGAGCAGATTAACAGCCGGTTTGAACAGCTGGAAAACCAAAGGAAACGCCTGAAGGCGCTGCAGGATGAGCAGGATGTTATCCGGGAAAGAGAAGAGGCCCTGGCCCTGTCAAAGAAAGCACTGTCGGTCAAACCCTATGAGGAAGCCTGGAACCGGGCCTACCGCAAGAAGGAAGGGGCAGCGGCAGAGCTTGAAATGATTAAAGAGCGGCTGGAAAGCTGTCAGAAAGACCTTGAAAAATCAAAAGCAGAATACGAGGCAGTCAGCGCACCCGCATACAGCGCGGTTGTTGAGCAGCTTCAGGAAAAGCTCGACATTGAAAAGAGGCTGTCCGAAAGCCTGCGTGCTTTTGAGGAAAAGCACACTGGATTACAAAGACGAAGCGGGGAGCTGGCACAGCTCGAGGAAAAAGGAAAACGCCAGCAGGAAGACAGTGAGTCCTTAAAAAAGCTGGAGCATGAGAGCTACACGCTGGATAAGGAAATATTCGAGCTGGAAAAAGCTTTTCAGCGAAGCGGCCATGAGCTGGAAAATCTGACTAGCCGGCAGAAGCGGGTGGAGGAGGCTCTGGAAATTTACAGTGTCATCGAAAACCGTGAGCGCCGGATTACAGCCCTGAGAAAGGAATGGAAGGAAAACCAGAACCGCATCAAGGTACAGGAGGCCGCCTGTCAGGCTTTAATTGAGAAGCAGCGGCAGCAAACCGCCGCGGGACTGGCCGCAGGGCTTGAGGAGGGACAGCCCTGCCCGGTGTGCGGCAGCGTCCACCATCCCCGGAAGGCCGAGCTCCAGGAGTCTGTCGATGCGTCGGCTCTGGCCGAGATGACAGAGGCTTTGAATACACTCAAAATTAAAAGCGGCTCCCTGAAAAATGAGGGTACCCTGCAGCGCAAAGAAATCGAGACACGCCAGAAAGAGCTTTCAGGCCGACTTGCGGAAATGATGGATACCGTGGATAATGTGCTTCCAGATAAAGCGGAAGTGACCAGACTGCAAAAGCATCTGGAGGAGAGCTTTGAGGTTCTGCACGCCAGATGTCAGAATGCTGAGAAGGAGCTCAAGGCCAGGCAGAAGGAAAAAGGCGGCCTGGAGTCTGTGGCAAAGAAACTGAAAACTCAGCTGGAAAGCTACGGGGCATTGGAGGGACAGCTGAGGGAAGCCCGGGAAGAAACTGGGCTGCTGCGCGGGCAGCTCTCCCAGATGGAGGAACAGATAACAAATCTGGCGGAGGCTTTAAGATTTCCGCCCGAAATGGAAAACCCAAAGGCGTTTTTGAAAAAAGTTGAAAGCTTTGAGCGCAATACCAGTGCGTTAATCGCTGAAAAGAAGGGGTATAAAGATAACATTCAGGCCAACCACCAGAAGCTGCTGCAGGAGGAAGCCGTACAGGCAGCCAACTTCAAAAATGGCAGTCAGGCTTTGGAAAAGGCCGCCGAGGAAGAAATCAAGCAGAGTGAAGACTACAGCAGAGCCCTCAGAGATGCGGGGCTTACATCGGAAATCTATGCGGGCTGCCATAACATGAGTGATGAAGCGATCCAGACAATGGAAGCCGGGCTGGAGCAGTACCGGTTTAACCTCAAAAGCACTGCCGAAAGGGTGCAGGAGCTTGAGGACGGGCTCAGGGATAAGAAACCCGTTGAGCTTACGCGTTACCGTGAAGACCAGCAGGCACTGGAAGCGCAGATTGAAGGCTGCCGCCGGGAGATAACGCTTCTGAATGAAAAGATCACCCAGAACCGTCAGCAGATCGGGAAAATAGAGGGATTGGTACAGGAACTGAAAGAGGTCGAGCGCCTTCAGGGAATTTACACCCATCTGGACCAGACCATTAAGGGAACCTTGGCAGGAAAGCCAAAGATCAGCTTTGAGCGGTATATCCTGTCTGCGTATTTGCAGGATATTCTGGAAAGCGCCAATGTTTTTCTGGAAAGAATGTCCTCAGGACGCTACCGCTTGGAGGTCATGGGTGACTTCAAGCAATCCGGCAACCGCGGCCTTGAAATCGAGGTGGTCGATGCCTATACCGGGCTGCGCCGCAGCGCCAACACCCTGTCGGGCGGGGAAACCTTTATGGCGGCACTGTCCATGGCCCTCGGACTTTCGGATATTGTTCAGTCCTACGCAGGCGGCATTTCACTGGATACGATTTTTATTGATGAAGGTTTTGCCACCCTGGACCCAGAGGCCCTTGATAATGCCATCAGCTGTCTGCTGTCCATCAAAAATGACGGCCGTACCGTGGGCATCATCTCTCACGTCGAAGAGCTCAAGGACCGTATTGATACCAAAATTATTGTGGAAAAAACCGAAGCGGGAAGTCATATTGACATTTCCTGTTAAAGGGTTTAGGATAGAGTTACCAACAGGACGAGGAGAAAAGAATGAAAATTACCGCGATTATGGGAAGCCATCGGAATAATGGCCACACCAGTAAAATACTGAATTATTTTCTGGAGCAGATCCGGGAGGATAACGAGCTCCGACTCATCAATGTAAACAAGGTGCATGTGGAGCACTGCAAGGGCTGTGATTACTGCATTCCCCATCAGGGCGAGTGTGTGATCAAGGACGATGATATGACATGGATCTACGACGATTTTATGGACTGTGATCTGTTGGTCATTGCAAGCCCTGTGTACTTTACCGCGTTTCCCTCCAAGCTGAAAACTGTTATTGACCGGACTCAGATGATCTATAATCTGGAGGATCACTCCCATATTCCAAATAAGAAAATCATTTTTATCGGAGTGGGCGGCGCCCCGGCCTACGGGCACCAGTTCAAAGGCATGGAGTACACGCTGGAATGGTATTTGAAAAATCTGAACGCCGTACCCATGGGCTTTGTGGAGATTTCCCACACCGATGAGACGCCGGCACTTGAAAATAAAAAAGCTGTCGCAGAGCTGGATGCGCTGGCACAGCAGATTAAAAATTTATAGGAGGCATTAAAATGGCAAAGAAAGTAAATTCAAGCGAGTTTAAGAGTGAAGTTTTAGATCATAAAGGCGTTGTCCTGGTCGACTTTTTCGCGACCTGGTGCGGACCCTGTAAGGCTTTAACACCCATTGTGGACAAGCTGTCTGAGGAAATGAGCGGCAAAGTAAAGATCGTCAAGGTTGATATTGATGAAAACAGCGCCCTGGCCACAGAATACCGTGTCATGAGTGTCCCGACCATGAAGCTGTTCAAGAACGGTGAGGTGGTAGAGACCCTGGTTGGTTTGAGACCAGAGTCCGAGCTCAGAGATAAGCTGAATTACTACTCAGCGGAATAGAGTAATAAAAAACAGAGACCCCGGTCAAGGCTGCCAAGAGCAGTCCTGACCGGGGCTTTTTCATACCATGGATTTTCCCTTGATAAAAACTTTCACAACATTCAGGCTTTTATCAAGCAACACCATATTGGCGAGCTTGCCGGGTTCCAGACTGCCCAGACGGTCAGACTCACCGATGACGCGCACCGGATTGACAGCCGCAGCCTGTACCGCGTCTGCCAGAGGAATGCCAAAGGCCACAGCGTTTCTCAGACAGTCCATAAGATTGGTAACTGAGCCTGCCAAAGTGCCGTCCGCGAGGGTTGCCCGGTTTCCGTGGACATGTACAGACTGTCCGCCGAGAGTATAGTCGCCGTCGTCCAGACCTGTGGCCCGCATGCTGTCGCTGATGAGAACAATGCGTTCGGCTGAGAAAAGCCTGAAAGCCGCCCGGACCATAGCCGGGGCGACGTGAACACCATCGCAGATGAGCTCGGCCGTAACGCCGGGATGGTCAAAGGCCGCGCCGATGAGCCCAGGCTCCCGGTGGTTAAAGGGCGGCATGGCGTTAAAGAGGTGCGTTACATGGGAGGCCCCCAGATCAAAGGCATTGGAGGCTGTCTCAAAAGAGGCTTCGGTGTGGCCGAGTGAAATGACGGTTTCATCTTTCAGGGCAGTGATGAACTCAGAGGCGCCGGCAAGCTCAGGCGCCAGGGTGACCAGCTTGATACGGCCGCCTGAGATGGCGTTCAGCCGGCGGAACATCGGGATATCCGGCGGCATAAGATAACGGGCGTTTTGTGCGCCTTTCTTTTTTTCGGCGAGAAAAGGCCCTTCCATGTTGACGCCCAAAAGCATGGCGCCGGCTTCCTGCTCTTGGTGGGCAGCGTTTTCGAAAATGCCAGACAGCTTTTTTTCAGAAAAGGTCATGGAGGCAGGCACAAAGCCTGTCACACCACTGCGTGCCTGGTAAGCCGCTATGGCCTCAAGAGTATCTTCGGCGGCGTCACAGAAATCATGGCCCATGCAGCCGTGAAGGTGGATATCGGTGAGCCCGGGAATGGCGTAGAGGCCGGAGGCATCAAAAATTTTAGAATCCCCGGCAGCAGGCTCAGAGATCACGCTGCCGTTTACTGCCAAATCCCCTTTTTTAAAGGTATTTTCCGGCGTATAGATCAAAGCGTTCTTTAGAATCATCTCTGGACCTCGTTAATAATGGACAAGGCCGCTCTGTCCGCTACGACTATCAAATGGTTATGGAGCTGTAAAATGGATGCCGGAACCTGTGGCGTGATGGGACCATAAAGGCTTTTGCAAAGGGCCTCGGCTTTCGCTGGCCCGCTGACGACCATCAGGATACAGTGAGCCTGCATGATAGCTTTAATTCCCAGCGTATAGGCATGGCGCGGCATTGTCTGAGGACTTTCAAAATAGCGTGCGTTGGCCTGGAGGGTACTTTCGGTCAGCGCGACACAGTGGGTCTCTTTTTCAAAGGCTTCGCCGGGTTCGTTAAAGCCGATATGTCCATTGCGTCCGAGGCCAAGGAGCTGGAGATCAATGCCGCCGGACTCTGCAAGAAGAGCGTTGTAGCGCAGACATTCTTTGTGGGTATCGGTCTCCATGCCGTTTGGCAGGTGGGTGTTTTCTTTTTTGATATTGACGTGGTCAAACAGGTGGCTGTCCATAAAATAACGGTAGCTCTGGGGATGGCTGCCGGCAAGGCCCTTATATTCATCCAGGTTGATCGAGCGCACCCCGGAAAAATCCAGGTCACCTTTTTTATACCATTCCACCAGCTGGGCATACAGCCCCTCAGGGGTTGAACCAGTGGCCAGTCCAAGGGTACAGTCAGGTTTCATGATAATCTGTGCCGAAACAATATTTGCCGCTTTTCGGCTTAAATCTTCATAATTTTCCGCAGAATATATTTTCATTGTGTTTTGCCTTTCTGGTTAACTTGTTTTGTTTGTTGTGTCCATTATAGGTAGGATAAAGAAAAATTTCAACGGAAGAAAAATTTTAGTAAGAACTTTCAAAAGAAAACGTTTAGATTTTAATATTAAAGGATTTCAGACATAAATAAGAAAGAACTTTCTAAAAATAAATAAATATTGAAAATAAAGATCAAAGAGAATATACTGGTTTCAACAGCAAGAAGTACAAAGGAACAGGAGTTTTAAAATGGATATACAGAATCATTTAATCGTTTCATGCCAGGCCCTGCCCGACGAGCCGCTGCATTCCTCATTTATTATGGGACGGATGGCCAAAGCAGCAGAGGAAGGTGGCGCGAGGGGGATCCGCGCGAACACAAAGGCCGACATTACTGAGATAAAGAAAAACGTAGATCTGCCAGTGATTGGAATTGTCAAAAAAAATTATGCTGACAGCGAGGTTTACATTACGCCCACCATGGCGGAAGTGAAGGAGCTGGCAGAAGCCAGGGCAGAGATCATCGCTATGGACGCAACGGTTAACCTGAGACCGGGAAAGATAACTTTGGATCAATTTTTTAAGACAGCCAGAGAGCAATATCCAAACCAGATGTTCATGGCGGACTGCTCGACCGTTGAGGAGGCCCTGCACGCCGCGGCCATTGGCTTTGATTTTATCGGGACAACACTGGTGGGCTATACAAAACAGAGCGAGGGAATGAGAATTGAAAACAATGATTTCGAAATCATTCGGGAAATCCTTAGAAAAAGCAAGACTCCGGTCATTGCCGAAGGCAATATCAATACGCCGGAGAAAGCGGCGAGAGTGCTGGAGCTCGGCTGCTACAGCGTTGTGGTGGGGTCGATTATTACGAGGCCGCAAGTCATCACCCGTAATTTTGTAAAAGCCATTGAGGCGCGGTAAGGTCACTGCGTTCAGGTTTAATATAATAATTTTTTAGAAGGAGTTATAAAATGAAAGGTATTTATTCTGCATTGCTGGCATCCTTTGACGAACAGGGAAAGATTAACGAACAGGGGGTCCGGGAAATCGTTCGTCACAATATTGACAAAATGATGGTTGACGGGCTGTACGTTGGAGGCAGTACCGGTGAAAACTTTATGCTGTCGACCGAGGAGAAAAAACAGATTTTTGAAATTGCCAAGGACGAAGCGGGCAGTGAGGTTAAACTGATTGCCCAGGTGGGTTCTATTAACGTCTATGAGTCCATTGACCTTGCAAAGCATGCCACTGCGCTGGGGTATGACGCGATCTCGGCTGTAACGCCATTTTATTATAAATTCAGTTTTGAGGAAATCAAGGACTATTACAATATGATCATTGACAGTGTGGACAACAGGCTGATTATCTATTCCATTCCGTTTTTAACCGGTGTGGACATGAGTGTTGAACAGTTTGGGGAGCTTTTTGAAAATCCAAAGATTATTGGCGTTAAATTTACCGCGGCGGATTTCTTTTTACTGGAAAGAATGCGAAAAGCTTACCCTGATAAGCTGATTTTTGCCGGATTTGACGAGATGATGTTGTCAGCGGCGGTGCTGGATGTAGATGGAGCCATTGGCTCAACCTTTAATGTGAACGGCCCACGCGCCAGACAGATTTATGAATTGGCAAAAGCTGGAAAAATTGAGGAAGCCAGAGAAATCCAGCATACCACCAATGATCTGATTGCCGCTATTTTGGACAATGGCCTGTATCCCACCATCAAATGTATTCTTGAGGAACAGGGCGTGCACGCGGGCTGCTGCCGTAAGCCGATGGCCAGCGCCACACCGGAAGCGCGTATACGCGCCAGAGAAATCTACAAGCAGTATATTAAATAAAAAGAAACCAAAAGATTGTTTTTACAGGGGGAAAATAAATGCAGGGTTTTACAACAATTGATTTAATTATTCTGATCGTTTATCTGGCAGCTGTCCTGGTTATCGGGCTGGCTTTTGCAAAGAAAGACATGCAGGGAAAAGAATTCTTCAGGGGGGACGGAACGATTCCATGGTGGGTGACCTCTGTCTCGATTTTCGCCACACTGTTGAGTCCGATCTCTTTTCTGTCACTGGTGGGAAATTCTTATGCCGGCACATGGATTCTGTGGTTTGCGCAGCTTGGTATGCTGATTGCCATTCCAGTCACCATCCGGTTTTTCCTGCCCATGTACAGCCGCCTGAATATTGACACAGCCTATGAGTATCTTCAATTGCGTTTTGACAGCAGGGGTCTCCGTATTCTCGGGGCCATTATGTTTATCATTTACCAGATCGGCCGTATGTCCATCATTATGTACCTGCCATCCATGGTGTTGGCTAACCTGATGAATATCAATGTCAATATTCTGATTATTCTTATGGGCATTGTGGCCATTGCCTATTCTTACGCTGGTGGGATAAAATCTGTTTTATGGACCGATTTTATTCAGGGCTGTGTTTTGATTGCCGGCGTTGTCTTCGCTTTGATCTTCCTGATCTGCAGCATCGATGGCGGCATGGGCGCTGTGATGGGTGAGCTGGCGAATGGGAAATTTTTGTCCGATACCCAGATGCTTATTGATCCGAAAATATGGAAGGACAGTGTTTTGATCATCCTGGTGGGCGCGGGCTTTAATACCTTTTCATCCTATATCTCAAGTCAGGATATTGTACAGCGTTTTACGACCACAACAGATGTTAAAAAGCTGAACAAAATGATGCTGACAAACGGCGCGTTGTCCATTTTTGTGGCAACAGTCTTTTACCTTATTGGTACGGGCCTTTATGTTTTCTACGGTCAAAACCCTGCGCTGGCTCAGACCGCTCAGCAGGACCAGATTTTTGGATCATTTATCGCGTATCAGCTGCCTGTGGGCATTACGGGCATTCTGCTGGCGGCTATCTACGCGGCTTCTCAGTCAACCCTGTCCACTGGATTGAACTCTGTGGCGACAAGCTGGACCCTTGATATCCAGACCATGGTGAGCAAAAAGGAGATGAGCTTTAAAAATCAGACCCGGATTGCCCAGTTTATTACCCTTGGAGTAGGGATCATTGCCATTGTGGTTTCCATGGTTTTAGCCAATGGAGAAATTAAGTCTGCCTATGAATGGTTTAATGGATTTATGGGGCTTGTCCTTGGTGTATTGGGCGGAACCTTTGTGCTGGGGGCTTTTACTAAAAAGGCTACAGATATCGGGGCATATGCGGCTTTTGCGGTATCTGCGGCGGTAGTGATCTATCTGAAGTACAATGTGCCGGAAGTTTCAATCTGGGCTTACGCCATTATTTCAATTTTTGTATCACTCATAGTCGGTTATATCATCAGCGCAGTACACCGGGCAGTCAGCAAAAAGAGCTTCAATTATGATGACCGGACCACCATCTTTTTCAAAAAAGATAAACAGGAAACAGGAGAAAAAGCATGATCTTTGGTAGAATAGAAGACAGAGAACATATCGAGTTTCTCCCGCCTTCGGTACTGCAGTGCTTTGACTGCTGCCAGAGCGGAAAGCTGGATGAACTGGAAAAGGGCTCCCATGAGATCAGCGGTGAAAATATTTTTGTGAATATTGTTGAATATGAGACAGGTGACCGGGCGGAAAAAGCCTGGGAAGCGCATCGGGCGTATCTGGATATTCACGTAATGCTGAAAGGGGAGGAGATCATTGATGTGAACTTCATTGGGCGTATGAAGCAGGGGATTTTTGAGCCGGATTCTGATTACCTGCCTTTGGAGGGAAAAGCCAGCGCTGCGGTTCACTGCCGTCCTATGGATTTTCTGATCTGCTTTCCTGAGGATGGGCATAAGCCCGGGATTCAGACAGAGACGCCTCAGATGATCCGCAAGGCGATTTTTAAAGTGAGGCTATGATGAAAAAGTATATTTGTATTGATATTGGCGGCACTGCCATTAAGCATGGGGTGGCCGATGAAGGGCTGAGACTGCTTGAAAAAAGCGAGATACCAACCAAAAGCCAGGTTGACGGAGGGCCGGGAATTGTTAAGAAAGTCCTGAAGCTTGTAGAAAACTGGCGGCGCTGCTACGATATCTCCGGCGTGGCAATTTCCACTGCGGGTATGGTGGAACCAAAAGAGGGAAGAATCATCTATTCCTGTGAGCTGATACCCGGTTATACAGGCACAGAATTAAAAAAAATTGTGGAGGCAGCCTCTGGGCTGCCTTGTGCCGTGGAGAACGATGTAAATTGCGCGGGGCTTGCGGAAAGTGTGACTGGCGCCGGAAAGGGGGCGTCCAGCTGTCTGTGCCTGACCGTCGGTACGGGTGTTGGCGGCTGTCTGATTCTGAACGGAGAAATCTACCATGGCTTCAGCAACAGCGCCTGCGAGGCAGGTTATCTGAGTGTGGGAGGAGAGAGCCTTCAGGAAAAAGCTGCCGCCAGTGTGCTGGTACGGAAGATAGCGGACCTGCGCGGAATTTCAGAGGATCAGCTTGACGGAAAACAGATTTTCAGTGAAGCGCAAAAGGGAGCCGCGGACTGTGTCCAGGCCATTGACGAGATGGTTGAAGCATTATCCCTCGGAATTGCAAACATGGTTTATATTCTGAATCCGGAAGTGGTTGTTTTGGGAGGAGGAATTATGACTCAGAGGGAATATCTGGAGAAGCGGCTGCAAGCTGCGCTCAGCGAAAAAATTATTCCCGCTGTTTACAGAAACACCCGTCTGGCCTTTGCCCAAAATGGAAATGATGCCGGCATGGTAGGCGCGCTGCTGAATTTGTTAAAAGAAGAAAAAAGTAGGTGAAAAAAGCCAGTATTTCTGATATGATCTTTAATAACAGAATCATGAACGGGGATTGTGAGAATGAGTGATTATCAGAGGACGGTTATTCCTGTAATCGAGGCGGCCTATGACAGTATGACTGCAGTGGAGAAAACCATTGCGGATTTTTTTATTAACAATAACGAGAGGATGGATTTTGCGGCGAAGCGTGTCGCGCAGCGGCTTTTCGTTTCAGAGGCGTCGCTGTCACGTTTTGCCAAGAAGTGCGGTTTTAAGGGATACCGGGAGTTCTTGTATCACTACGACAGCACCTTTACTCAAAATAAAAAGGTCGTGGACAACCTGACCAAGGGTGTGCTGAATACCTATCAGGAGCTGCTGAATAAAAGTTACGCTTTGGTGGATGAGCAGCAGATGCAGCGGATCGCCCTGCGCCTGGGCAGGAATCCGCGGGTTTTCGTGTACGGCAAGGGGAGCTCTGGTATGGCAGCTCAGGAGGTAAAGCTGCGGTTCATGCGTCTTGGGCTGGATGTCGAGGCCATCGTGGATACCCATATTATGAAAATGAACTCAGTGCTCGTCAATGAGAAATCTTTGGTTATCGGGATCAGTATCCGGGGGAAAACGCCGGAGGTTCTCTCCTCGCTCAGGGCGGCCAAGGAGCATGGCGCGAAAACAGTCTTAATTACCGGAAATGCTGCTGGCAGTTACCCTTACTGCGATGAAATCCTGCCCATAGCTGTTACCAAAAATCTGGAAGGTGGAAATATTATTTCTCCGCAGTTTCCCATTTTAGTCATGGTTGATATTTTTTACGCTTATTTTTTAAATACGGATCTGGTCAGCAAATCTGCGCTGTATCTAAACACCCTGGGGGCGCTGAGTAAAGTGCCAGAAGAATAGCTGAATAAATGACAGAAAACAGGGTAAAAAATTTAAGGCTTGACAAAAGACACAGGCAGGCATATAATACGAACAATAACAAAAAAATAAACCTGTGATTAAGAGTAAGTAAACAGGCATGTCATCTGGATAGAGAGCCGCGGACGGTGGAAAAGCGGTGAGGTGCGGTCCGTTGAATGGGCTTATGAGGGCAGAGCAAAAGGACAGTGGTCCGAGTATCTCTGACGGGATCTCCACCCGTTACAAAGGGAGCGTGTATGTTAGTATACGGACTTAAGTGGGCGATTTATCGTCAATTTGGGTGGTACCGCAGGCTTATGGAGCTTGTCCCTTGTGTAAGGGGCAGGCTCTTTTTGATGTTTTGTCCAAATTCCATGGGAATCTGGCAGTGAGTAAGGAGCGTTAGCGGACGAACGGCAACAAAAAAGGAGTTGATGCCATATGGTTGGCTGGTGGAAAATCAATATAAAATACGATAAAGATAAAAAACGGAAAAAAGAAAATTAAAACAGAAAGAGGAAAAAAGAAATGAATAAATTATTTAAAAAAGTAATGGTTGGTGTGGTAAGTGTCGCGATGGTGGCAGGTTTTACAGCTGGGTGCAGCAGTAATGGCGGCAGCGCGTCGGACGACGGCAAGGTCACCGTCGGGGTCATCCAGTACGCCACACACCCGTCCCTTGATAATTGCTATGAGGGCTTTAAGCAGGGCCTGGAAGCCGGCGGCTTTAAAGAAGGCGAGAACCTCACCATCGAGTTCCAGAACGCCCAGGGTGATGTCGCCAATGCCGACATGGCTGCGAAAAATATGGTGTCTAAAAAGGATAACCTGATTGCCGGTATCGCCACACCAGCAGCGATGTCCGCCTACGCCGCCACAAAGGGCGGTGATATTCCGGTGGTCTTTACCGCAGTATCAGACCCGGTATCTGCCAAGATCGTCCAGTCCATGGAAAAGCCCGGCGACAACTGCACCGGTACGGCCGATGTGCTGCCTCTGGAAGCCCAGATTAAAATGATCCGCTCTTTCCTGCCAGACGCCAAGAAAATCGGTATCCTGTACACCACCAGCGAGCCGAACTCCGTATCGCATTTGGAAAAATTCAAACAGATTGCCCCGAACTACGGTTTTGAGGTAGAGGCTGTGGGCGTGACCAACGCTTCAGAGGTTGCCGCAGGCGCACAGACACTGGTGTCAAAGGGTGTCAACTGCATTAACAACTTTACCGATAACAATGTTGTCGATAATCTGAGCACTGTGTTAAAAGCGGCTAACGACGCGAAAATCCCAGTGTTTGGCTCAGAGGAGGAACAGGTTAAAAACGGCTGCCTGGCTTCTCAGAGCATCGACTATGTCGCCCTTGGAAAACAGACCGGCGAAATGGCCGCTAAAATCTTAAAGGGTGAAGAAAAAGCTTCCGATATGGCGGTTCAGGAAGTGACTGAAAGCTCACCGGTTTATAACAAAGAAGTGATGGAAACCCTTGGTTTAACACTGCCCCAGGATTTAAGCACAGCGACCGCGGTTTCCAAATAAGGAAGAATAAAATCTGGTCTGCAGATAAAATCAGGCAGAGGCGCCCTGGCGGCAGCCTCTGTTTTGTACGTTTTATTTAATTAACGAAAGGACTATATTAAATGGATATTATAGGTGGCTTGGTAATCAACGTCCTTGAGGAAGGCTTTATCTACGGGATTATGGCCGTCGGGGTGTACATTACATATTCAGTTCTGGATTTTCCCGACCTTTCAGTGGACGGAACCTTCCCGCTGGGGATGTGTCTCACCGCCATGCTGATTACTGCCGGGGTCAATCCGTGGCTTGCGTGCGTGGCGGCCTTTGTTGTGGGAGCGGCGGCTGGCTGTATTACGGGTTTTCTTCATGTGAAGCTCGGCATCACCGACCTGCTCTCCGGAATTCTTGTGATGACAGGGCTTTACAGTATCAACCTGGCCCTGACCGGTGGCAGCGCAGTGCTGCCCTTTTACAATATGCCCACCATTTTTAACACCGGGCTGGCAGCCGTTCTGCCCACAGGCTACGGTCTTGTCATCATGGTGGCAGTGATCTGTATTGTGGTCAAGCTGCTCATTGACCTGTATTTAAAAACCCAGTCCGGTATGCTGCTCCGGGCGTCCGGGGATAACCCGCAGTATGTTGTCTCACAGGGGCGTGATCCCGGAAAGATGAAAATCATCGGTCTGGCCATCGGCAACGGCTGTACAGCCCTGTCCGGCTGTATTCTGGCACAGCAGACCGAATCCGCCAACGTGGCTGTGGGGACAGGGATGGTCGTTATGGCACTGGCTTCAGTCATCATTGGGATGAACCTGTTCAAGCGGGTATCCTTTGTAAAACCGACCCTCGCGGTGATCTTCGGGGCCATCATCTATAAGGCCTGCCTGGCCATCGCCATGCAGATCGGCCTGCCGACCAACTACCTCAAGCTGCTCATGGCCGTTATTTTTACCATCGCTCTGGTAGGCGGCAAGCTTTTCCCGGAAAGGAGAAAGAAAAACCATGCAGAATCATGAACCTCTTGTCCGTATGGAACATATTTACAAAACCTTCAATCCGGATTCTGTCAACGAAGTGGTGTTGTTTGAGGATTTTAACCTGAGCATTAAAAAAGGCCGCTTTGTCTCCGTCATCGGGAGCAACGGCTCTGGAAAAACGACCATTTTAAACCTGCTCTGCGGCAGCCTGCCTGTGGATCAGGGGAAAATATATGTCGGCGGCAAGGACATTACCGGGCTCAAGGAATACCAGCACTCCGCTTTTATCGGCCGTGTGTTTCAGGACCCGTCCCTGGGTACCTGCCCCAGCATGACTATCCTTGAAAATATGGCGCTGGCAGACCGGAAGGGCAAGCCCTATGGACTGGGCATTGGCGTCAATAAAAAGCGTATTGATTTTTATAAAAGCCAGCTGGAGCTTTTAAAGCTGGGGCTGGAGAATAAAATTGATCTGCAGGTCGGCAGCCTATCCGGCGGCCAGCGTCAGGCGCTGGCGCTGCTCATCTCCACCATGACGCCCATTGACCTGCTGATTCTGGACGAGCACACTGCCGCCCTTGATCCAAAGTCCAGCGAGAACGTCATGGAGCTCACCGAAAAGCTGGTGCGCGAAAAACATCTGACCACCCTCATGGTGACGCATAACCTCAAATTTGCCATCAACTACGGCGACCGGCTGGTCATGATGCACCGCGGCAATATCGTGATTGATAAATCCGACGATATGAAGGACGCCCTGGTGGTGAGAGACCTGACCGATAAATTTAATGAAATCAGTATTGAGGATGGCAATTCGTTATAAAAAGAAAAGGATCTGCGAAAGCAGGTCTTTTTTTAAACGGTCTGATTTTTCTTTAAGCGAGACGGGGTATAATGATTGTATTAACACCGGGAGGAAATCATGAAGAAAGATTATAAAATTACCAAACTCAACACACTGGAGTCCGGCTTTCGGCACCAGGCTGTCCGCTTGTTTGTCGAGGGCTTTTACGATATGATCAAGTCCATTTCAGCTGATAAGGATGTGCTGTTTCAGCTTTTTGAGCCAGCGCTGCGAAATGATATGGCCTACGTCTGCCTTGACGGCGAAAAGGTTGTGGGGCTTCTGGCTTACTCCGACAATAAACGCCGCGCCTTTGATATAGAAAGAAGCGGGGTGTCCCGGGTGTTTGGGCCTGTAAAGAGCCGAGTCATCAAGACGCAGCTTATGTTTATCATTGGAAAGCCCGCTGTGAAAAGGGACGACGAGGGCTACATCGATTTTCTGGCCACTGACCCGGCCTGCAGAGGACGGGGCATTGCCACAAAGATGATCAATTATGTGGCTGAAAATGCCGGAATTGCCAGCCTGAGCCTGGACGTGATCGGCGGCAATGGAAATGCCATACGCCTGTACCGCCATCTGGGCTTTAAGACCACAGAAATACAGGACAACCTGTTGCTGCGCATAGCCGGCATCCGTAAGCTGCTGATTATGAAAAAAGAGTTATACGAATAAAAAACCCGGAGGATAATGATCCTCCGTTTTTTTATACGTGTTTTCTGTTTCACGGCAGGTTATACCTTTTGTCTGTTAATATAGCCGCGGCGTTTCTTTTTTTACCCAAAGATGATACAATAAATTATCAATATATTTAAATACGAGAAAGAGGAACCAATGAAAAAAGGCGATATTATCGATATTAGAATAGAAGGCATTGAATTTCCGGGGAAATCCTGGGGAATGGTGGAGGAAGAGAGCGGCGCCAAAAAGGTTGTGATTAAAAACGGTATTCCCGGGCAGCTCGTTAAAACCCGGATTACCAAAAAACGCAGTAAGAAAATCGAAGGGCAGCCCCTGGAAATTCTGTCGGCCTCCCCCTTGGAAATTCCAGCAGAATGCCCGGCCTTTGGCAAATGCGGCGGCTGTACCTACCAGAGCCTGCCCTACGAGAAACAGCTTGAGCTAAAGGCCAATTATGTTTTAAGCCTGCTGGGTAAAGCCGGAATCGACGGCTTCGAGTTTGGAGGGATTATCCCCAGCCCGGAAGTGTTTGAGTACCGTAATAAAATGGAATACTCCTTTGGCGACGACGTGAAGGACGGCCCCTTGCTTTTGGGCATGCACGAGCGCGGCAGTTTTTACAACATTGTCAAAACCGACTGCTGCCGCCTGACAGACGAAGACTTCAACATTATCCAGCGAGCCGTCCTCGGCTATTTTCAGGAAAAAGACCAGACCTATTTCCACAAGCGGAGCCATGAGGGCTTCCTTCGCCATCTGGTTATCCGGAAAGGCAGGCAGACCGGAGAAATCCTCGTCAATCTGGTTACCACCTCCCAGTCAGAACTGGACAGCGCGGATTTTACCGAGCTACTTCTGACCCTTGAGCTGTCCGGCGAAATTAAGGGCATCCTCCATACCATCAACGATGGAGTGGCCGATGTGGTAAAAAAAGATGACCTGCATATTCTGTACGGCGAGGACTGTATTCACGACAAAATCCTCGGCCTGGAATTTGAAATCTCGACCTTCTCCTTTTTCCAGACCAATACACTGGGCGCAGAAAAGCTGTATTCTGTTGTCCGCGATTACGTCGGAGACCGCCAGGATAAGACCATCTTCGACCTGTACTGCGGCACCGGCACCATCGCCCAGGTCCTGGCCCCGGTGGCGAAAAAAGTCATCGGTATCGAGCTTATCGAGGAAGCCGTCGAAGCCGCAAAGATCAACGCCGAAGCCAACGGCCTGCACAACTGCGCGTTCATCGCCGGCGATGTTATGGAGAAAGTAGCCGAGCTGCCCGACAATCCCGATATCATCATCCTCGACCCCCCGAGGGATGGCATCCATCCCAAAGCGATCTTTAAAATTATCGGCTTCAAGCCTGATACCTTTATCTACGTGTCCTGCAAAGCCACCTCCCTGGCGAGGGACCTGCCGTTTTTTAAGGAAGCAGGGTATGGGGTGGAGAAAGTCTGCTGTGTGGATATGTTCCCGCATGGGGGACATGTGGAGACGGTAGCGTTATTGTCCAAACTTGATGTCGATAAGCATATAGATGTTGAAATTAAGCTGGATGAGCTTGATTTGACAAGTGCAGAGAGCAAAGCAACATATGCTCAAATTAAGGAGTATGTATTAGAAAAATTTGGGCTAAAGGTTTCTACACTTTATATTGCACAGATTAAGAAGAAATGTGGAATTGAACTGAGAGAGCATTATAATAAATCTAAAAAAGACAATCAGGCTATCCCACAGTGTACGCCTGAAAAAGAAGAAGCTATAATGGACGCTTTAAGACATTTTAAAATGATTTAGTATAAATGGAGAGTATATATGAGATGGATATTAAAAATTATCTTATTTCCAATTAGTATAGCGTTAAGTATTCTCATTGCATTTCTTTCATTTTTACTTGGCATAGGAACAGCAATACTTTACCTGTTGATGATGTTTTGCATATTTGGAGCAATAGCATCTTTTTTACAAAAAGAGGTTACCATAGGGATAGAAGCATTGATATTAGGATTTTTGTTAAGCCCATACGGAATACCAATGGTTGGAACAGCTGTTATAGCCGTTTTAACGGGAGTGAAAGAAGCAATACGCTCTATTTAGAAAATGATATTTATATATGATTTTAGACGATAGAAATAACTATCGTCTTTTTGTTTGAAAAAAAGAAAGGAGTGTTTGATGAGTTATGTATTTATTTGATGAACAACCTATAGTTGCGAATAAAACTCTTGCTAGAGAAATAGGATTAAACGAAGCACTCATACTACAGCAGATTAATTATTGGATAGAAATAAATAAAAAATCAGGAAAGAATTATCATGATGGTAAATACTGGACATATAATTCAATTCGAGCATGGCAAGAAAATGACTTTGACTATATGAGCTTTGATACAGTAAAAAGAACTTTTTCAAAGTTAGAAAAAGCAGGTTATCTTTTAGTTGGAAATTACAATAAGGATCCAAGAGATAAAACAAAATGGTATACAATTAATAATGATAAACTTGAAGAATTATATATGGATATGGATTTGAAAAAACAAAAAATACAAACAGAAGCATTAAAAAATTCTATGCCCAATGCATTAGGGCAAAATGCACCAATGGATAAGGGCAAAATCAGCCAATGCAATAATGCAGATTGCACTAATGCACAGGTTCAAAATGCACTAATGCAAAAGGATAATTTGCACCAACCATTACCAGAGAATACAACAAATAATACTACAAATAATACTACAAATAATTCAGCATATATTTCCATCCATCCTTCCATCAAAGAAAAGAATCAATTATTTTCAGAGAATATGAAGGGAGGGAGGATAGATATAAGCTATAAAAATATATATCAAAATTGTTTAGAAGAATTGCGACACCAAACAGGATATTATGAACATATGAGTATTGGGAATAAGAGTGTGGCTGAAGAGTTTGATGAAATATTAAAGATACTGGCAGATGTAATGGTATTAGATGATGAATCTTTCATTACTATCAACCAAACAAAGATATCTGTACAAGTAGTAAAGGAAAGATTTAGGAAACTTAATTCAGGACATTTAGAGTACTTAGTAGGAGTATTAAGAGAAAATGAATATAGGATTAGAAATATAAGAGCTTTTGTCCTGACCGCCGCTTATAATGCACCAAGTGGAATAGATGCCTATTATTCGGCTCTTGTAAGCTATGATATGAGAGGAGGATATTGATGTGATCAATGAAGAAATAGCAAGAAAGACCTTAAATATGGAGATAAATGCTGGTAAAGTTACTGGAAAAGTTCTATTAAACTTATTAAAAAAATTGATGAAAGAAGCGGAGAAATTCGGAGGACTTGAAAAACTGGTCAATGCCAACGGAAATGAAGTAAAGCTAAAAGATATGGTTAAAAAGGGACAGCTTGAAGAAATCCCAGTGGAAGAAGCTGAGCTTAAAGAACTTAAAAAAGAGTTGAATAGATACGGTGTTAAATTTTCAGTGATGAAAAATAAAGAGACAGGTAAAAACTCTGTATTCTTTCAAGCCAAAGATATGAAAGTGATGGATAAAGCTTTTAAGCACGCTCTTTCAAAATCAGAAAAGAAAGCAGAAAGGAAAGAATCTATTCACAAGAATATTGAGAAGTTCAAAGAGATGGCTAAAAACTCTATTTCAAAAGAGAAAATCAAAAATAAACAAAAGGAGCAAAGCCTATGATAGATAAGATACTAAAAGACATCAAAGGCTTATTTAAGGTGCAAGATAAGGCAAAGTTTCTAAAGCAGAACATTCCCTATCTTGCATTTTTCTATGTTGGCAATATCTTTTCTCATCATGTAAGAGCATATACTGGTGGCGATGTAATAGACAAAATATTTCAAGGTATACTGGAACTTAACACCATGAGCTTTCTTCCAAGCATTCATCCTACGGATATTTTAATGGGAGTGGTAGTAGCTGTTTTAATCAAAATTATCGTATATACCAAAGGGAAAAATGCTAAAAAGTTTAGACAGGGGAAAGAGTATGGCTCAGCAAGATGGGGAACGAAAAAAGATATAGAGCCATATATGGATGAAAAGTTTCAAAACAATATCCTACTTACGCAAACAGAACGATTAACCATGAATGGCAGACCGGCAAATCCAAAGTATGCAAGAAATAAGAATGTACTTGTAATCGGTGGATCAGGAAGTGGAAAAACGAGATTTTATGTAAAACCGAACCTTATGCAGATGCACTCGTCATATTGTGTGACCGATCCTAAAGGAACTATAGTCCTTGAGTGCGGTAAGATGCTTGAAGATAACGGATATGAGATAAAAATCCTAAATACCATTAACTTCAAAAAGTCTATGAAATACAATCCCTTTGCTTATCTTAGAAGTGAAAAGGACATACTCAAATTAGTACAGACAATTATCGCAAACACCAAGGGAGAGGGAGAAAAATCAGGTGAAGATTTTTGGGTGAAAGCTGAGAAACTCTACTATACAGCACTTATTGGCTATATCTTCTATGAAGCTCCAAGAGAAGAAAAGAACTTTGCAACTCTGCTTGATATGATTGATGCTTCAGAAGTCAGAGAAGATAATGAAACCTATATGAATCCGATAGATAGGCTCTTTGAAGCACTGGAGAAGAAAGAACCTACACACTTTGCAGTGAAGCAATATAAAAAGTACAAATTGGCTGCGGGAAAAACTGCCAAATCGATTCTTATTTCTTGTGGTGCAAGACTTGCTCCCTTTGATATTCAGGAACTTAGGGACTTGATGAGTGACGATGAACTTGAGCTTGATACACTGGGAGATAGAAAAACAGCACTATTTGTTATTATCTCCGATACCGATGATACATTTAACTTTGTAGTATCCATTATGTACTCACAGTTATTTAATCTTTTATGTGATAAAGCCGATGATGTATATGGCGGACGATTACCTGTCCATGTGAGGTGTCTACTTGATGAGTTCGCTAATATCGGCTTAATTCCTAAGTTTGAGAAGTTAATTGCAACAATCCGTTCAAGAGAGATTTCAGCAAGTATCATACTTCAAGCACAATCTCAGCTAAAGGCAATCTACAAGGATAACGCTGATACAATCGTAGGTAACTGTGATAGTACCTTGTTTCTTGGTGGCAAGGAGAAAACTACGCTAAAAGAATTGTCTGAAACACTGGGAAAAGAAACTATCGACCTGTATAACACGTCGGAAACAAGGTCAAATCAAAAGAGCTTTGGTTTAAACTATCAAAAGACTGGTAAGGAACTGATGAGTCAAGATGAGATTACTGTAATGGACGGTGGAAAATGTATATTTCAGCTTAGAGGTGTCAGACCTTTTCTTTCAGATAAATACGATATTACAAAGCACAAGAATTATAAGCTGCTTGAGGATTATGACAAGAAGAATTTGTTTGACATAGAAAGCTATATGAAGCGAAAAGGAAAAGCAAAATTAAATAGAGAGACGGTTATTACAAGAATGCAGTAAGTCTTAAAAAGATTTGCTGTTTTTTTATTCAAAATCAGGAGGCAAGATGATAAGGATCAGAAATCCCACTTAAACGAAAACTAAATAGTAAGAGTATCAGCGATTGGAAAAGAAAAACTCCAGTCGTTTTTTTTATTGAAATGAAAAGGAGAAATTTAAAAAGATGAAACAAGAAATGATTAACATCAACGCCAACTTAGTGGCAGAACCTACTTTCTCAAGTTTTGAAAAAGAGGGTGAAGAAGTAGAAGTTGTAAACTTTACGCTTGTAAAAAAATATGGAAAGGGCAAGGAGTACATCAATTGTGCAGCCTACGGAGAAAAAGCAGAGAAAGCAGAGGACTTTGAAAAAGGCGATTTGATTCATGTATTCGGCTACTTTAAGAAGCGTGAAAAAGACGGAAAGACTTACAAAAACTTTGTTGTGAAGT